>Ga0310909_10000037_pt1 | contig 48884 bp, 47 predicted proteins | sample GREbulkMGT000H_FD_203449 | JGI IMG/M metagenome (GOLD analysis project Ga0310909, IMG submission 203449) | Lab enrichment of tropical soil microbial communities from Luquillo Experimental Forest, Puerto Rico - GRE.bulkMG.T000H | ecosystem: Environmental > Terrestrial > Soil > Tropical forest >... | reverse complement strand
CATCCGCCGGTGCCCTGGTGCGTCTTCGGCAGGCCTGTCGTGGGATCCACATCGCCCTCGCCGACGCCCCAACCGAGGCTCTGCACCCGCGCCGGCAGCACACGGCCGGGCAAGACGTCGAGCACCCCTCGGCCCGCGTACCGGGGCTGATGTACTCCAGGCTGTTCTCGCGCACGAAGGCCTGCAGCCACACCAGGCGCGAGTCAAGGAAAGTCAGCGCCGGCTGGCCGGCGGCCGCGAACTGCCCGATGTTGAGCTGCAGGTTGGTTACCACACCATCGCCGGGTGCGCGCAGGGTGGTGCGGGCGAGATCGAGGCGTGCCTGCTCGAGCGCGGCCAGAGCGTCGCGGATCTGCGGATTGTCGGCGCCCTTGGGGCCGAGCGCCTGCCGCGCCTGTTCCAGCGAAGCTTGCGCACGTTGCACCTGCGCCTCGGCCGTGTCCAACTCCGACCGCGCCTGATCGCCTTTCGACTTTGCATAGACGCCAACGCGCACCAGCTCGAAAACCCGCGCCGCCTGCTCGCGAACGTTGTCCCGCTGTGCGAGCTCCTGCACCAGTTGCGCCTGGGCCTCATCCACCCCGGCAGTCGAGGCGCCGACGGCCTGCCCGGCCGCGGCGAGCTTGGCCTCGGCACGCTCCACGGCGATGCCGAACGGGGTCGGGTCGATCCGGTAGAGCAGATCGCCGGTCCGGACGATCTGGTTGTCATGCACCGCGACCTCGACGACCTTGCCCGAGACCTCCGGGACAATGCGCACGACAAAGGTGCGCACGCTGGCGTCGCTCGTGTACGGTGTCAGCCGGTCGGCAATCAGCGTCCAGCCGAACAGCAGAACGAAGACGACTAGGATGGCCAGTGTCCAGCGGCGCAACGGATCGGCGCGCCTGGACGGGGGAGGCGCCGCCGTGATCCGCTCGGGTTGAGAAACCTGCATTTCGTTCATGCCGAGTACCCCTGGCTCATGCCCGTGCTTCGGTGGGCGAGGGATTCAACCGACATTCGCTAGCTTCCAGGCGGTTTCGTAGCCAAGATCACCTCTTTGACCGAGTTAGGGCAACGGCAAATCGCAGGTAGCGCGGGTAAATGACGATCGGAGACACCGCTTGACAGCACCGAACACGAAGCGCGCTGCTTTGCTTGCACCAAGACATCGCGCCTGGCCGGCCGCGAGGACGTGAACGACACCGAGTGCTGTGCCGCGACCCCGCGATGCGTTGGGTGGGCGCGTCGCCGTTGCGGCGCAGGGTTTTCCAGCAGTTCGAGGCCGCTCGTTCCCGGCATATGAACGTCGAGAATAAGGCAGTTCCCCCTGGCGGGCCGAACGGCCAGCCAGAAACTCCGACAAAAATTGCGTAGTGATCGGCGACAATCACCTTTTCACTCGGCCTCGGGCATAATCGGTCGGTCTCTTGTGATGACGGCCGTTTACGGTGTCGGTGCGAGCAAGCGAAGCAATCTCGGCAATCGAGGGTTGGCTCCCCTTGGAGAACTGAGCCGGGTTGGGCTCACCTGCGGTTTCTCATGTTGCGAAATAACGACCATAAAACTGCCATATTCAAATTGCATGATATTCCACTGACACGGCGAACACTGACCGAGAAACCAGGAAAGTAAATATGAATGATGATGTTTTAGCAAATTCAGCAGAGCCGGTACGAGGGAATCCGTTCCAGAAAGGCCGGTCGGGTAATCCCGCCGGGCGCCGGCCCGGCGCGCGCAACAAGGCGACCCTCGCCGCCGCAAAACTGCTCGCAGGCGAGGCTGAAGGACTGACGCGCAAGGCCGTCGAGGCGGCGTACGCCGGCGACCCGATGGCGCTGCGGCTCTGCGTCGAACGCCTCCTGCCGGTCTGCCGCGAACGGGCGGTCAAGTTCAAGCTGCCGCCGATCGAGAGCCCGGCGGATATCGCCGCGGCGATGAAGGCGGTCACCGCGGCGCTCGCCGCTGGCGTGATCACGCCGGGCGAGGCGGGCAGGATCGCGGCAATGGTCGACACCTTCATCCGGGCGATCGACACGAGCGATTTCGACCGGCGCCTGCAGCAACTCGAAGAGAAATTAAAGCGGGATGATGCCGCCCAAACGAGGAGCGCTTCCTCGACCTGGCCCTACAACCGATAGGGGAAATCCCGCTGCTGATTTGCTGCAGATTGCAAGCTCGTTAACCATCCCTGCAATTGTTGATTGCAACTTCGCAGCTCGCGAGGATCACCTCGCCCCGCGAGCGGGGAGAGGTCGGAAGGCGCGTGCAGCGCGGCATCCGGGTGAGGGGGAAATGGCCGCCGGCAGTAGCCGCTGTGAGATCGCGGGCCGGCCCCCCACCCCAACCCTCTCCCCGCAAGCGGGGCGAGGGAGCATGGTAACGGGGGTTCACAGAAGTACGCTCGCACAGTAGGGTACTTTATTCGACTTTCTTCGGGTACAGCTGCGCCATGCCGTTTCTTGCCGACCGTCTCGCCCGTGTCAAACCGTCGCCGACAATGGCGATGACCGCGCTCGCCACCGAGCTGAAGGCGGCCGGACGCGACATCGTCAGCCTGTCGGTGGGCGAGCCGGATTTCGATACACCGCCGAACATCAAAGAGGCGGCGATGGCGGCGATCAACGCCGGCGACACGAAATACACGGTATTCGACGGCCGCATCGAGTTGAAGCGGGCAGTGTGCGCGAAGTTCAAGCGCGAGAACGGGCTCGATTACGCGCCGTCGCAGATCACAATCAGCTCGGGCGGCAAGCAGGTGCTCTTCAACGCGCTCGTCGCCACGACAAATCCGGGCGACGAGGTCGTGATTCCGGCCCCCTACTGGGTCTCCTACCCTGAGATGGTGCTGCTGTGCGAGGGCACCCCGGTCCCGGTGTCGTGCCCGCAAAACAACGGATTTCGGATGCGGGCCGAGGACCTCGAGGCGGCGATCACGCCGAAAACCAAGTGGCTGATCCTGAACTCGCCGTCGAACCCGTCCGGGGCCGCGTATACCGAAGCGGATCTGAAAGCTGTCGCCGAGGTGCTGTTGCGTCATCCGCATGTCTGGGTGATGACCGACGACATGTACGAGCACCTCGTCTACGACGATTTTGAGTTCACCACGATCGCCCAGGTCGAGCCCCGCCTCTACGAGCGCACTCTGACCGTCAACGGGGTCTCGAAAGCGTATTGCATGACCGGGTGGCGCATCGGTTATGGCGGCGGCCCAACGGCGCTGATCAAGGCGATGGGTGCGATCCAGTCGAACTCGACCGCCAACCCGTGCTCGATCAGCCAGGCGGCGGCGATCGAGGCACTGACCGGGCCACAGGATTTCATCCTGGTCCACAACCGCAGCTTCAAGGAGCGGCGGGACCTCGTCGTCGACATGCTGAATCGGGTGCCGGGGCTGTTCTGCCCGCGGCCCGAGGGCGCGTTCTATGTCTATCCGTCCTGTGCCGGCGTCATCGGCAAACGCACCCCCGCCGGGCAGACGATCACCAATGACGAGGATTTCGTCCGTTACCTGCTCGAGGATACCGGCGTTGCGGTCGTGCACGGCGCCGCCTTCGGGCTGTCGCCCCACTTCCGCATTTCCTACGCGACCTCGACTGAAGTGCTGCGCGACGCCTGCACGCGGATCGACCGCGCCTGCCGCGCTCTGACGTGAAGGAAATCAACCGACGAGAGCGGCGCCGATGAGCTTGCCGATGCCGTAGGTGACGCCGGCCGCGGCGAAGCCAATGAGGAGCTGCCGCGCCCCGGAAAACCACACGGAGAGCCCGGTGAACAACGTCGTTCCGGCGCCGATCACGAACAGCGCCACGCCGCTCGCCGCCAGGCTGGCGATCACCGCCGGCAATCCGGCGAGTGCAAAATAGGGGGCCACCGGAAAAATCGCGCCGGCCGCGAACAACAGGAACGAGGTCCCTGCCGCGGCCCAGGCCGAGCCGCCGAGCTCTTCGGGGTCGATCCCCAGCTCTTCGCGAACGAGCGTGTCGAGGGCGGTTTCCTTGTTGGCGATCAGCCGCTGCGCCAGCGCTTTCGCCTGGTCTTCGGGAAGGCCCTTGGCCTGATAAATCAGCGCCAATTCTTCCTCTTCTTCTTCGGGAACCTGCGCCAGCTCATCGGCTTCCGTCTTGATCTGCCGCTGATACGATTCGCGCGTCGTGCTGACTGACAGCCATTCGCCGAGCGCCATCGAGCAGGCACCGGCCAACAGGCCGGCGAGACCGGTGACAAGGATCGCGTGCGGCGCGAGATCCGCACCGGCGACGCCCATGACGAGGCTCAGATTGGAGCAGAGCCCGTCATTGGCGCCGAGCACCGCGGCGCGCAACGCATTGCCGCCCAATGCGCGATGCCGGCCCTCCAGCCGCGCGATTGTCGGGCCGCTGAACCCGGTCGCCGACGGCGCCGCCAGCGCCTCGATGATGCGGGCATGCGATCGCTCGGCGGCCGGCAGTCCGCCCGCGACCGCTTCGGGCTGCGCGTCGTAGGCGCCGCTGTCCATCCGCTCGAGGGTGTTGATCGTCGGCAGCACGAATGCCGGGCCGAAATGGCGCGCCAGCCAGGCGAGCGCGCGGGTACGAAAGCTGGGCCGCAGTCTCGGCACGCGCCGCCCGATCGCCCCGAGCTTCCGCTTCCAGAACTCAGCATGCGCCTCTTCGACGGCGCCGAGACGGCCGTAGACCTCCGCGAGCTGTGGGTTTTTCTCGGTCTGCGACAGCGTTCGATAGAGCGCCGCGCCGTCGACCTCACCCTGGAGATTCGCGGTGTAGCGTTGCTCTACGTCCTTTTCGGCCATCGCCCGATATCCGCGCCTGGCGTCAACCTTCATCTCGCTTAGGCGTGACCGTCTGAATGATCTCGAACCCCTCGAATTCAGGGTGGCCGAGATAAAGCGGCCGGTTCTGCCCGGCGCTGTGGTGCGCCAGGCGAAACGCTTCCGAGCGCGTCCACGCTTCGAAGTCGGCCCTGCTCCGCCAAGTGGAATGCGAGGAGTAGAGTACGTGGTCTTCCCGCTCCGGTCCGCGCAACAAGTGAAACTCGATGAATCCGGGAACATCGCGCAGATGCGTATCGCGCATGGTCCAGACTTGCTCGAACTCGGCCCGCGATGCCGGAACGACTTTGAAGCGATTCATCGCGATGAACATTTGCGGCTTCCCGTGCTTGCGAACTCAATCAGACAAACGCCGGCACCGTGACGCGGACGGCGACGACGACGGCCAGAATGGCCGCCGCGAAGAGCAGCGCCAGAAGAAACCAGCGGATTGCGGTCCAGCGCCTCCGCTGGCGCCCGGATGGCGGTTGCGGCATTGGTCTTTGGATCTGAGGGGCGCCGGAGATCGGTCTCGGAGATGCTCCCGGGCGCGGCGGGACCTCCAGCGCCGGCTCGATGCGGTTTTCGGGCCCGGCCGCTTCCTGATTGACAAATAGCTCGGACGGCGCCGACTGGTGCCAGGTATGGCCGCAATTGGCGCAGCGGACGGTGCGGCCGGCCGGTCCGCGCAAAGCTTTTTCATCGACGCGATAGCGGATCCGGCAGGCCGGGCAGCTGAGAATCATCGGGCCGGCATCGCGAGCGGCGTCTACGCAGCGGCAGGTGATGCGCCGCGGCGGGCGAGCTCGCGCAGGTGATAGTCGGCGTCACCGAACATCATCTCGATCATCGTGGTGCGCTTGAAGTAATGCCCGACCTTGAACTCCATCGTCATGCCGATGCCGCCATGCAGCTGGACCGACTGTTGGCCGATGATCTTGCCGGAACGGCCGATCTGCACCTTGGCGGCCGAAATGGCATTGCGGCGCTCCGTGGCATTATCCTCGGCTGCCATCATCGTCGCGAACATCGCCATGCTGCGCGCCTGCTCGAGGGCGATCAGCATATCTACCGCGCGGTGCTGGAGGATCTGGAAACTGCCAATCTCGCGGCCGAACTGCCGGCGCGTCTTCAGGTAATCGACTGTCAGCTCGTGCATCACCGCCATCGCGCCGACCGCTTCGGCGCACAGCGCCGCAATCGCCTCGTCGACGACGCGCTCGACGAGCGGCAATGCCGCTCCGGGCTCGCCGAACACCGCTTCCGGGCCAACTCGCACCTGCGACAATGCAATCTCTGCGGCGCGCAGCCCATCCTGGGTTGGATAGCCGCGGCGCGATACCCCCGCGGCGTTGGCGTCGACCATGAAAGCGGCAATACCTTCGCGGTCGCGCCGCGCACCGCCCACGCGCGCGGTGACGATCAGCCTGTCAGCGGTGTCGCCGTGGAGGACCACCCCCTTCTCGCCATCAATTCGCCAGGCCGCCCCGTCGCGCACCGCCCTCGTCTCGATATCGTGGAGATCGTAGCGCGACCCTCTCTCAGTGTGGGCGAACGCGGCAGTGAGGCTGCCACTCGCGATCTTGGGGATTAGCTCAGCGCATTGCTCGGCACTACCGCCATGGCGCAGAAAACCGCCGCCGAGCACTATGGTGGCGAGATAAGGTTCAAGCGCCAGGGCCCGGCCGAACGCTTCCATTGCGATCATCGTCTCGACCGGGCCACCGGCCGAGCCGCCGTAACGCTCGGCGAAGGGCAGCCCCAGCAACCCGAGCTCGGCGTATTGCGCCCACAGTTCGCGGCTCCAGCCCTCCGGGTTTTGGCCGTAGGTCTTGCGCTGCTCGAACGCGTAACGATCGCCGAGCAAGCGATCGAGACTCTCCTTGAGAAGCCTTTGTTCCTCGCTGAGGTCAAAATCCATCGACTACAGTCCCAGGATCGCCTTGGCGATGATGTTCTTCTGAATCTCGTTGGTGCCGCCATAAATTGTAGTCTTGCGCCAGTTGAAATAAGTCGGCGCGACCGGCCCAGCCCATTCGGGGCCTATCGGCGGCTCGTTCCAGCGCTCGTCGTCCTCGCGCTCGGGCTGGTACGGCATCGCATACGGGCCGACGACCTCGAGCAACAGTTCCGTCGTCGCCTGCTGAATTTCCGAGCCCTTGATCTTCAGAATCGAAGAAGCCGGGTCGGGCTTGTTGTCGGTGCGATGACGCTCGGCGGCGACGACGCGCAACTGCGTCATTTCCAGAGCTTTCAGTTCGACCTCGACGGCAGCGAGCTTCTCGCGGAAGCGCTCGTCTTCAATCAGCGGCTTGTCGCCGGCGCGCTCCATCGCGGCCAGTTCCTTGATGCGCCGGATGCGCTCTTTCGAGAGGCCGACGCGCGCGATCCCGGTGCGCTCGCGTCCGAGCAGGTACTTGGCGTAATCCCAGCCCTTGTTCTCCTGGCCGACTAGGTTTTCGGCCGGCACCTTGACGTCGTCGAAGAACACCTCGTTGACTTCGTGCCCGCCCTCGATCGTGATGATCGGACGCACCGTGATCCCCGGCGTCTTCATATCGATCAGCAGGAAGGAGATTCCCTCCTGCTTTTTTGCCTGCAGATCGGTGCGCACCAGGCAGAAGATCCAATCGGCATGCTGCGCCAAGGTCGTCCAGGTCTTCTGCCCGTTGACAACGTAGTGATCGCCATCGCGTTTGGCCGCGGTGCGCAACGAGGCGAGGTCGGAGCCGGCGCCAGGCTCCGAAAAGCCCTGGCACCACCACACGTCCAGATTGGCGATCGCCGGTAAATAACGCCGTTTCTGCTCTTCCGAGCCGAAAGCGATGATGACCGGCCCGACCATCGTCACGCCAAAGCCGAGCGGCTGCGGCGCCGGGGTCAGCTGCAGTTCCTCCTGGAAGATGTACTGCTGAACCGGCGTCCAACCGGTGCCGCCCCATTTGACCGGCCAGTTGGCGACCGCCCAGCCTTTTTTATTCAGGGTACGCTGCCAAGTGATGATGTCGTCTTTGGCGAGATGCTTTCCCTCGACCAGCTTGGTGCGGATGCTGTTGGGCAGATTGGCGCGGAAGAACGTCCGCACTTCGTCACGAAACGCGAGCTCTTCGGGGGTGAAGCGGAGATCCATGACGCGAACTCCTCTCAACTATTCGCAAAGTTCCGGCCTTCGGCAGCCAGCCGGTCGAGCAATGGCGCGGGACGCAGCGTCTCGTCGCCCGACCGGTCGGCGTAAAAGCGCAGCCGGTCGCGGATATGCGGGAGGCCCAACTGGTCGGCATAATGCATCGGACCACCGCGCCACACCGGCCAGCCATAGCCGTAGACCCAGATCACGTCGATATCGCCCGGGCGTGCGGCGATGCCCTCTTCGAGAATTCGCGCGCCTTCGTTGATCATCGGCAGCACCATGCGCTCGACGATCTCTTCCTCGCTAATCGGTCGCCGATTTATGCCGAGGCGGGAAGCGGCGTCGAGGATGATCTTTTCGACTTCTGCATCGGGGAGCGGCATGCGCGACCCCGCCTCATAGCGGAAATAGCCCTTTCCGGTTTTCTGACCGTAATGCCCGGCGTCGCACAGCGCATCCTCGATCAGGGCACGCTCACCTCGTCCCTGTCGGATCCGCCACCCGACATCGAGCCCGGCAAGGTCCATCATCGCGCAAGGCCCCATCGGAAAGCCGAACCCGGTGACCGCTGCATCGATCTGCTGCGGCAGTGCCCCTTCGAGCAACAGGTGCTCGGTTTCGACCGACCGCCGCGCCAGCATGCGATTGCCGACAAAACCGTAGCAGACACCGACCGTGACCGGCACCTTGCCGAGCCGCCGGCCGAGCGCGATCGCGGTGGCGAGCGCATCGAACGAAGTACCCGCCCCGCGCACGATCTCCAACAGGCGCATGACGTTGGCAGGACTGAAGAAATGCATGCCGAGCACATCCTGCGGCCGAGCCGTTGCGCGAGCGATCTGGTCGACATCGAGCGTCGAGGTGTTGGTCGCGAGCAGCGCATTCGGTTTTGCGACGCGGTCGAGATTGGCGAAGACACGCTTTTTGACGTCCATCTCCTCGAATACCGCCTCGATCACGACATCTGCTTCGCCGATCGCACCGAGCTCGGTGACGCCGGTGATCAGTCCCATGCGGCGCTCCATCTCGGCAGCGTCGAGACCGCCGCGCGAAACTGTCGTACGGTAGTTGCCGGCCATCCGGTCGAGACCTCTTTGTAGGAGGTCGCGACCGGTCTCGACGATTGTCACCGGGATCCCGGCATTGGCGAAGCACATCGCGATGCCGCCGCCCATCGTTCCGGCACCGATGACCGCACCGCGGGCGATTGCCCGCGGCTTCGTTGCTTCGGGCATGTCCATTACCTTCGCCGCTTCCCGCTCGGCGAAGAAGATGTGCCGTTGCGCCCTTGATTGATCGCCGGTCACGAGCTTGCGAAAGAGTTCGCCTTCGCGCTTTAAGCCCTCCTCGAAAGGCAGGACGATTGCGTTGCGCACCGCCTCGACGCAGGCGGCGGGCGCTTCTCGGCCTCGCAGCCGCCGGGTCAGCTCCTCGGCGGCGTCGGCAAATCCCTCACCAATGAGCTTATCTTCGCGATCGCGGACGAGCGTCAGCGGGCGGCCTTCGGCGACGACGCGGCGGGCGAATGCGACCGCACCGGCGGTGAGATCACCTTCGACGATTTCGTCGATGACCCCATCCGTCAGCGCCTCGCTGGCCTGGATCGGATCGCCGGTGACGATCATCTTCAACGATTTTTCAGGTCCAACCAGGCGTGGCAGCCTCTGCGTGCCGCCGGCGCCCGGCAACAGGCCGAGCTTGACCTCGGGCAGGCCGACCCGCGCTGTAGCGACGGCTACCCGGAAATGGCAAGCAAGCGCCAGCTCGAACCCGCCGCCCAGCGCAGTACCGTGCAATGCAGCGATCACCGGCTTCGGGATCGCCTCGATCGCCGCAATCACGTCGTGGAGGCTCGGCGCCTGGGGCGGCTTGCCGAACTCGGTAATGTCGGCGCCGGCAAAGAAGGTGCGGCCGGCACAGGAGATAACAACCGCCTTGACCGCGCCATCGGCGCGCGCCTGCCGCAGCGCCTCGGCGAGTCCCGCACGCACTTCGTGCTTGAGGGCATTGACCGGCGGATTGTCGACGGTCACGACCGCGAGCTCGCCGTCGCGTTGGAGATCGACGCTGGCGTTGATGCTGCCCATGATGCTTCTCGCCCTTCACGGCTCCTCGGCGAGAGTAGCCTGACAACGGTGCGCAATGAAGGCCAGAATTGGGTTTACCCAACGCGCGACCCGCCTTGACTCCGTAAGGGGAGACCGGCAGGCTCGCCACGAACCAGGGAGAATGAATGGGCGCGCCGCTGCTCGATGTCCGCGATGTCGCGCTGCGGTTCGGCGGCATTGTCGCGCTCGACGGCGTGTCCTTCGACCTGGACGAGGGGCAGATCCTCGGCCTGATCGGTCCGAACGGCGCCGGCAAGACCACCTTGTTCAACTGTTTGAGCCGCCTCTACACGCCCAATCGGGGCGATATCCTGTTCGACGGCCGCTCGCTGCGCGACCGCCCGCCGCACCGCATTGCCGAGATCGGCATTGCCCGTACCTTTCAGAACCTCGCGCTGTTCTCGCGCCAGTCGGTGCTCGACAATGTGCGCATCGGCGGTCATGCCCGCTGTCGCAGCGATTTTGTCAGTGATGCGTTTCACCTGCCTTGGGTGCGGCGACAGGAGGCGGCGCTCGAGGAGGCCGCGTGGACCCTTCTCGAAATCCTGGATCTCCGAGGGGTCGCGCACCACCCGCCCGATGGCCTGCCGCTCGGCACTCGCAAGCGCGTCGAGCTGGCGCGAGCGCTGGCGGCGCGCCCCAAGCTGCTGCTGCTCGACGAGCCGGCCGGTGGGCTCAATCACGAGGAGGTCGCCACGCTCGGCCAGCTGATCCGCCGCATTCGCGACGACCAACACGTCACGATACTGCTCGTCGAGCACCACATGAACCTCGTCATGTCGGTCTCCGACAAGGTCGTGGCATTGGATTTCGGCCGCAAGATCGCCGAAGGAACGCCCTCTGAAGTGCAGCAGGACGAGGCGGTGATCCGGGCCTATCTCGGCGATCCCGCGGAGGCCCGCCGATGATGCTCGAAGTTCGCGGATTGTGCGCTTTTTATGGGCAGAGCCAGGCCCTCCACGGGCTCGGCTTCGGGCTCGCCGAAGGGGGCATCGTCACCCTGCTCGGCGCCAATGGTGCCGGCAAGACAACGACATTGCGGGCGTTGTGCGGCATGGTGCGGATGACCGGTGAGATCCACTTCGACGGCAAGCCGATCACCGGTCGCGCCACCGAGGACATCGTGCGGCTCGGGATCGCCCACGTGCCCGAAGCGCGCGGCACTTTTGTGCGCATGACGGTCGAGGAGAATTTGCGGCTGGGCGCGATGACCAGGCGCGACCATTCCGCGATCGCCGCCGACATCGACGAGGTCTACTCGATATTTCCGCGTCTGCGTGAGCGCCGCAAGCAGCAAGCCGGCACGTTGAGTGGCGGCGAGCAGCAGATGCTGGCGGTCGGCCGCGGGCTGATGCTGCGGCCGCGGCTGATGCTGCTCGACGAGCCGTCCTTTGGCCTGGCACCGCTGATCGTCGCCGAATTGTTTGGCATTCTGCGTCGGTTAAATCGGGAGCGGCAGGTCGCGATGCTGATCGTCGAGCAGAACGCGGCGTTGGCTCTCGATTTGGCCGACGAGGCCTATCTGCTCGAGACCGGACGCATCGTCATGGCCGGCCCGGCGCCGGAGATCGCCAAGGACGAGGCGGTGCGCCGCTCGTATCTGGGGTATTAGGGTCGGCGATGGAGCAGCTGCTGCAGCAAGTCGTGGCGGGGCTCGCCACCGGCGCGATCTACGCGACGATGGCGCTTGCCGTGGTCATGGTCTACCAGGCGATCGACCATCTCAATTTCGCGCAGGGCGAGCTGGCGACATTCTCGACCTTTCTCGCCTGGCAGATGATCGAATGGGGCTGGTCCTACTGGGCGGCGTTTGCGTTAACCGTGGCAATCTCCTTTGTCATCGGCGTTGCGATCGACCGGGTCCTGTTCCGGCCGGTGCGGAACGCCCCGATCCTCTCGCAGCTAGTCGCCTTTATCGCGCTGTTCAGCATTCTCAACAGCTCGGACGGAGAAATCTGGAACTTTACGATCAAGTCGTTCCCGAGCCCGTTCGGAACCAAGCCCCTGTTCGGCAGCGGGCTGATCAGCACCCATCAGGCCGGGATGGTCGCAGTGACGTTGGTGATGCTGGCGCTGCTCTATGTGTTCTTTCGCGGTTCACGGCTCGGGCTGGCGATGCGCGCCGCCGCTGCAAACCCGGAAGCCGCACGCCTCGTCGGGATCCGCGTCGGCTGGATGATCGCCCTCGGCTGGGGCCTGTCGACGGCGATCGGCGCGGTCGCCGGGATATTGATCGCACCGGTCGTCTTTCTCGATCCGAACATGATGCTGGGGGTGCTGCTCTACGGCTTCGCCGGCGCTGTCCTCGGCGGGCTGTCGAGCCCGGGCGGCGCGGTCCTCGGTGGTTTTGCGGTCGGCATCATCGAGAACCTCGCCGGCACCTTCATCCCCTTTGTCGGCCAGGAATTGAAGCTGACGGTGGCCCTGATCGTGATCGTCGCGGTCTTGATGGTGCGCCCCGCCGGCATTTTCGGGCGCGTCGCGGTGAGCCGGGTGTGACGATGCCCGAACGCGAAGCGATCACCCTGGACGCCGCGGCGGTCCCGTCCGAGGCGGATGTCGCAAGGCCCCTGAGCCTTTGGCTCGACCGCCGTCGGCTGCTGATCGGCGCGGCGGTGATCGCGGGCCTGGTGGCCCCGCTCGTCGTCGCGAACTTTACGATCTTCCAGTTGACGATGGTGATGATTTACGGGCTGGCGATCCTCGGCCTCAATCTCCTGACCGGGTTCAATGGCCAGTTCTCGCTCGGGCACAGCGCCTTTTACGGGATCGGCGCCTACACCGCGGCGATCCTGATGAGTGGGAGTGCCGACCTCCCCTATTACTGGACCTTGCCGTGCGCGGGTGCCGTCTGCTTTATCGTCGGGATTGCGATCGGGCTGCCGGCGCTGCGCCTGCAGGGTCTGTACTTGGCGCTGGCGACCTTCGCCTTAGCGGTGGCTCTGCCGCAATTGTTGAAGTCGCATCTGCTCGAAGAGATGACCGGCGGCGTGCAGGGCATCGTCATCGACAAGCCCGACCCGCCAGCGGGTCTGCCGATCAATGCCGACCAGTGGCTCTATTACTTCACCTTGGCGGTGTTGCTGGTCATGTTCGCGGCTGCCGCAGGCCTGGTCAGGAGCCGCACCGGTCGGGCGATCATGGCGATCCGCGACCATCCGATCGCGGCGGCGGCGATGGGCATCAACACCGCGCGTTACAAGACCCTGACCTTTGGCGTCAGCGCGCTCTATACCGGCATCGCCGGCGCGCTCGGAGCGATCGTCGTCCAATTCGTGGCGCCCGACAGCTTCAACTTCCTATTGTCGGTGAACTTTCTCGTCGGGCTCATCGTCGGCGGCATCAGCTCGATCCCGGGCAGTCTGTTCGGCGGGGTGTTCGTGCTGTTTGTGCCCAATATCGCCGAGAAGGTCTCGACCGGCCTCTCGGGTGCCGTTTACGGGGTCATCCTGCTGCTGCTGATCTTTCTGATGCCGTCGGGTGCGGCGGGTTTTGTCCGCCGCGCGGCAGCCTGGCTGGCGCGTCTCCGGCGCGCCTCGAACTCAGAACTACCTATAGGGAGGAGCACGAGATGAAACAGATCACCCGCCGCACAATTCTCGCCACGGCACCGGCGGCGATGACGCTCGCCGCGTTGCCGGTCCGCGCCGCAAAGGAATACGGCCCCGGGGTAAGCGACACCGAGATCAAGATCGGCAACATCATGCCATATAGTGGCCCGGCATCGGCCTATGGGACCATTGGCAAAGCGGAAGCCGCTTTCTTCAAAATGCTAAACGAACAAGGCGGCATCAACGGGCGCAAGATTCAGTTTATCTCTTATGACGACAGTTACAGCCCGCCAAAAACTGTAGAGCAGGCCCGTCGGCTCGTCGAACAGGACGGTGTGCTGCTCATTTTCAACTCACTGGGTACTCCCACGAATACCGCGATCCAGAAATACATGAACCAGAAGAAGGTGCCGCAACTTTTTGTTGCCACCGGAGCCACCAATTGGAACGATCCACAGCATTTCCCTTGGACGATGGGTTGGCAACCGAATTACCAGGCCGAAAGCCACATTTATGCGACCTATGTAGTCGAGAACCACGGCGGCGGCAAAATTGGCATCCTTTATCAAAACGACGATTATGGTAAGGACTACGTCAAAGGCCTGAAGGACGGGCTCGGCAGCAAGAGTAAAGCGAGCATCGTTGCCGAAGCTCCTTATGAGACGACGGACCCCACCGTCGATTCCCAGGTAATCAACCTGAAATCTTCGGGCGCCGATATCTTTTTCAATGTGTCGACCCCGAAATTCGCCGCTCAGGCTATTCGCAAGGTGGCCGAGCTGGGCTGGAAACCGCTCCACATCCTCAACGGCGTGTCGGCCTCCATCGCCACTGTTCTAAAGCCTGCGGGGTTTGAGAATGCCAAGGGTATCATGACCACCGTTTATATCAAAGATGTGACCGACCCGGCGTTAAAGGATGACGAAGGCTACAAGAACTGGGTCGCGTTTATGAACAAGTACTTTCCGGACGGCGACAAGACGGACGCCGGCAACGCCGTGGGCTACAGCGTTGCCCAGACGCTGGTGCAGGCCCTGAAGCAATGCGGCGATGACCTAACTCGCGAGAACGTAATGAAGCAGGCGGCGAACTTGAGGGATTTCACGGTGCCGATGCTGCTGCCCGGGATCACGATCAACACCGGCCCAACCGACTTCGCACCGATCAAGCAGATGCAGATGGCGCGCTTCGACGGCGAGCGGTGGCAATTGTTCGGCTCACTGATGTCCGGCCAGCTGCCGGTCTGAGGCATCCAGACGCCAACTACTATCGAAGCCAGGAGGATAATATGAGGCACATCACTCGCCGTTCCATTCTCGCTGCGGCCCCGGCGACACTGGCGCTCGCCGCACTCCCGGCGCGCGCCGCTAAGCAGTACGGGCCAGGCGTCACCGATACCGAGATCAAGATCGGCAATACCTGCTTCTACAGTGGTCCAGCCTCGTCGTACGGGACCATCGGCAAGGCCGAAACAGCCTATTTCAAGATGCTGAACGATGAGGGCGGGGTGAACGGCCGCAAGATCGTCTTTCTGTCCTATGACGATGCCTATTCTCCGCCCAAGACGGTCGAGCAGACCCGCAAGCTGGTCGAGCAGGACGGTGTCTTGCTGATGCTGAACCCGCTCGGTACCCCGACAAATACGGCGATCCAGCACTACCTGAACCAGAAAAAGGTGCCGCAGCTGTTTGCCGCCACCGGTGCAACCAAGTGGGACGACCCGAAGCACTTCCCGTGGACGATCGGATGGCAGCCCAATTACCAAATGGAAGGGCGTGCATACGCGGCGTACACACTGGAGCACAAACCGGACGGCAAGGTCGGCGTCCTCTACCAGAACGACGATTTCGGCAAAGATTATTTGAAGGGGGTCAAGGACGGGCTCGGCGACAAGGCCAAGTCCATGATCGTCGTCGAGGCGTCCTATGAGACGACCGATCCGACCATCGACTCGCAGATCATCGGCATGAAAGCCGCCGGCGTCGATGTCTTTGTCAATACCGCCATTCCGAAATTCGCTGCACAGGCGATCCGCAAGGCGGTCGAGCTCGAGTGGAAGCCGCTGCACATCTTGAGCGGCGTCGGCAATTCGGTCGCCGCCACCCTGAAGCCGGCGGGCCTGCAAAACGCCAAGGACATCATCTCGGACTTTTACCTGAAGGACCCGACCGATCCCCAATGGAAGGACGACGAGGGCTACAAGGACTGGGTCGCCTTTATGGACAAGTACTATCCGGAAGGCGACAAGAGCGATCTCGGCAACGTCGTTGGGCCCGCCTTTGCCCAGACCTTTGTCCAGGTGCTCAAGCAGTGCGGCGACGATCTGACCCGCGAGAATATCATGAAGGAGGCGGCCAATCTGCACGGCTTCAGGGTGCCGATGCTGCTCCCCGGGATCACGATCAACACGAGCCCGACCGACTTCGCCCCGATCAAGCAGATCCAAATGGCCCGTTTCGACGGCGAGCGCTGGCAATTGTTCGGCCCACTGATCAACGGCGCCGTCAGCGGCTGAGTTCGGGGCCAGTCGGCATCGCACCATTGCCGCTGCTTTCGGTCGTAAGGGCCGTGACGACGCGGATCACAGCGCCGCGCGGTCTTTGGAACGTGCCGTGAGGCCGATGGCAGCTATCGTATCGGACGCTCTATGCCGGACGGCGATTGCGGGCGCCGCCCTCTTTCTGCTGTGGGCCGTCGGTTTCATCTTGTTCGCGGCCCGACCGACACCCGAGAACGAGTCGAGATCGACCGATGCGATCGTCGTACTGACCGGCGGCCGGCTGCGGCTGCAAAGCGGCATCGACCTGCTGCGCGAAGGCAAAGGACGCAAGCTCTTCGTCTCCGGCGTCAACCAGCAGGTCGATCTCGACGAGCTGCTGCACATTTCCGGCAATGCCTCGGACGAGGCTGCCTATTGGGCGGCGTGCTGCGTCGTGCTCGGCCACGAAGCCGACAACACCCTCGGCAACGCGCAGGAGACGGCGCGCTGGATGCGCGGCCAGGGTTTTCACAACCTGCGTCTCGTCACTGCCTGGTATCATATGCCGCGCAGCCTCCTCGAGTTCGAGCGGGCGATGCCGGATATCGAAATAGTGGCTCATCCGGTGTTTCCCGAGCAGGTCAAGAGTGAGCGCTGGTGGGCGTGGCGCGGCACTGCGATGTTGTTGATGAACGAATATGCTAAATATCTGGCAGCCCTCGCACGTCCCGTGATCCAGTGGGGGAAATCGGTGGAGGTCACCGCGTCGGAAGAGCGGGCTCGCGCCGAGATGCGGCGATGAGCTGGGCAAGGGCGCTGGCTTTCAACCTCGCCTTTTTTGCCTGGACCGCGATCTGCGGCACGGTGGGATTGCCGTTCCTCTTGACGCCGCGGCACGTGACGATGCGTTTTGGCCGTTTTTGGGCGGCGAGCGTGCTCGCCTTGCTCAAGGTGATCATCGGCCTCGACTATGAGATCCGCGGGCTAGATCGTCTTCCCCGAAATGGCTGCATCATCGCGATGAAGCACCAATCGGCATGGGACACGCTGATCCTCCCGGTCGTGCTCCGCAACCCAGCGGTCGTGCTGAAGCGCGAGCTTCTGCTGCTGCCGTTCTATGGCTGGTACGCGGCACGTGTGGGCTCAATCGCGATTGATCGAAAAGCCGGTGCAGGCGCCTTGCGCCGAATGCTGGCGGAGGCTCGTCCGATCGCCGTCTCCGGGCGGCCGATTGTTATTTTCCCCGAGGGTACGCGTGTGGCTCCCGGCGAACGCCGCCCCTACCAACCCGGCGTTGCCGCGCTCTACCAGGCGCTCGCGCTGCCGGTGGTACCCGCAGCCGTTAATTCCGGTCTCTATTGGAGGCGGCGTAGCTTTATGAAGCAACCGGGCCGAATCATCCTCGAATTTCTCGAACCGATCCCGCCGGGCCGGACGCGCCCCCGACTAATGGCCGAACTCGAACGGCGCATTGAGACCGCGACAATGGCACTGCTGCGCGAAGGCCGGGCGGCGCGGCGCGAGCCGTTATCGGCACCACCGCCGAGCCGTCACGAAGATCAGTGTGTCGGCTAACAGTGGTCCCACTGTCGTTTCCTGGGATGATCTGGCAACTACCGCCAGAAGGGGCGCCAAGTCATGGGACGAGATCGGCTGACCGCATTCAGCGATGGCGTCATCGCCGTTATCATCACGATCATGGTGCTGGAGTTGAAGGTACCGCACGGGGCAGACTGGAACGCGCTCCGCGGCCTGGCTCCGATCTTCCTCAGCTACGTTCTCAGCTTTGTTTACGTGGCGATCTATTGGAACAATCATCATCACTTTCTTCACACGGTAACCCGGGTCAGCGGCCCCATCCTGTGGGCGAACAATCACCTGCTGTTTTGGATCTCGCTGATCCCGTTTTCGGCCGGCTGGATGAGCGAAAACGATTTCGCGCCGCTGCCAACGGCGGTCTACGGGGTGTCGCTGCTGATGCCCGGGCTCGCTTGGCTTTTGTTGCAGAATGCCATTACTCGCAAACATGGCAGGGAGGCGGTATTGGCCAAGGCGCTCGGCCGCGATCTCAAAGGCAAGATTTCGGGAGTCCTTTATGTCGCGGCGATCATGCTGGCTTTCGTCAACCCCTGGATCTCGCTGGCGATCTATGCTCTGGTCGCCCTGATCTGGCTCATGCCCGACCGGCGTATCGAGCACGCCATCGCCGCCGAGCCGTAATCGTTTTTCGATGATCGTTTGAGGAGGGAGAAAATGCCTGTGTCAGGGGAACTGATCGCTGGTGCGCTGGCCGGTCTCGCGTTTGTCGGATGCAGCCTGTCGAGCGCTTCCCCGACGCCGTCGCCGGTGCCGGGGCGGCGACGCGAAGTCGTCGTCAACGGCAAGCGGGTCAAAACCGTCGACATCCACGCCCATACCATCGTCCCCGAGGCGGCGGCTGTCATCAATCACCCGCTCGAGGCGCCGGGGCTGTTGTGGAGCAACCTCTCGGACCGCATCGCCGAGATGGATGAGGAGGGGATCGATGTCGAGGCGCTCAGCATCAATCCCTATTGGTATCGCGTGGAACGCGACGCCGCGGCCGAGCTGATCCGGATCCAGAACGAAAAGCTCGCCGAATTCTGCGCTGCGATGCCGGATCGCTTTGTTGCTTTTGCGACCGTCGCCCTGCAGCATCCGCAGCTCGCCGTCGAGCAGCTCGAATACGCGATCAAGAGGTTGGGGTTGCGCGGCCTGTCGGTCGGCGGCAGCGTCGCCGGACAGGAATTGGCCGATCCGAAATTCCACCCGGTCTGGACCAAGGCCGAAGAGCTCGGCATCCTCATTTTCCTGCATCCGCTCGGCACCCGGGAGTTGGAACCCAGCGGCCGGCTCGAGGGCAGCGGGCTGTTGACGAATACGATCGGCAACCCGCTGGAAACCACGATCGCACTGTCGCATCTCATTTTCGAAGGCACGCTCGACCGCTTTCCGGGGCTGAAGATCTGTGCCGCGCATGGCGGCGGTTTTCTGCCGTCCTACGCCAACCGCTCGGACGCGGTGATCACGACCTTCCCCAACCGGGTCGGCCCGCTGCCAAAGAAAAAGCCGACCCAATACCTCAAGGACGGGCAACTCTATTTCGACACGATCATGTTCACCGGCGAAGCGATGCGGCATCTGATCGCCGAGACCGGGATCGGCCAGATCATGATCGGCACCGACTACCCGTTCCCGTGGAACAAGGTGCCGGTCGACCACGTCATGTCGATCCCGGGCTTGAGCGACGACGACCGCATCGCGATCCTCGGCGGCACCGCTGCCAAGCTGCTCGGGATCGGATGAATTAAGCGTTACCTTCCACGGTAAGACACTGGTTCGAGCTGGCGGGATGGATGACGAGCTCGGGTTGCCAGAGGGTGCCTTCGCGAAGATCGATGCGGAAGAGGACGAGATCTTTTACGAGCCGCCGCGGCTGGTCTGTCACATCGACGACGGCGCGATCGCGGCACTGACCGAATTTTACCGAGAGGTGCTGCCCGCGGGCGGCGTGTTGCTTGACCTGATGAGCAGCTGGGTCAGCCATCTGCCACCCGAGATCGCTTACGCCGAGGTGATCGGCCACGGCATGAACGCCACCGAACTCGCCGCCAACCCGCGGCTCAGCCGCTGGTTCATTCAAAACCTCAATCGTGATTCCGTGTTGCCGCTTGCCGACGGCAGCGTCGACGCGGCGATGATCTGCGTCTCGATCCAGTATCTTCAGCGGCCGGTCGCGGTGCTGCGGGGGCTCGCCCGGGCCCTGCGGCCCATGGCGCCGCTCGTCATCAGCTTTTCGAACCGCTGCTTCTGGACCAAGGCCGTCGCGGTCTGGCGCGCCCTCGACGATGACGGCCATGCCCGTCTCGTCGAGCTCTATCTCCGCCGCGCCGGCTTCGAGCGGGTCGAGACGCACCGCCTCGCGGAATGGGTCGAGGATGTGAGCGACCCGATGACCGCCTTGGTCGGCCGCGCTCCCGCGGTGTAGGCTGCTCTGGAACAAGCCGTGAGGAGCTGAACAGATGCAATTGGGCACATTATTGCCGCTGGGGGATATTGGGGGCAATCCGGTGACAGTGCGCGAATATGCGCAAACCGCCGAAACGATCGGCTACGATTTCGTCGAGGCGCCCGACCATGTGCTCGGCGCCAGCGAGGCCAGCGCGCCGGAGCCCGGCCGTACTGGCGCCGGGCTGTTCCACGACCCGTTCGTGCTGTTCGGATACCTCGCCGGCTGCACCGGCAAGCTCGGCTTTTCGACTGGCGTCTTAATCCTGCCGCAGCGCCAGACGGTTCTTGTCGCCAAACAGGCGGCCTGTCTCGACGTGCTGTGCGGCGGGAGGTTCCGGCTCGGCATCGGGGTCGGGTGGAACGAGGTCGAGTTCACCGGCCTCAACGAGAATTTCCATAATCGCGGCCGCCGCTCGGAGGAGCAGATCCAGGTCATGCAGAAGCTGTGGGCCGAGCCGCATCTAAGTTTCAAGGGCCGCTGGCACACGATCGAGGACGCCGGCATCAACCCGCTGCCCGCCGCGCGCAAGGTGCCGGTGTGGTTCGGCGGGCATCACGAGCGCACTCTTCCGCGCATCGCCAAGTGGGGCGACGGCTGGATGCCGAATGCCTATGGCCCGGACCAGAGTGCTCTCGACATTTTCGGCCAGCTGCGCCGCTTGACCGAGGAAGCCGGCCGCGATCCCGCCAATGTGGGGATCGAGGTCTGGGTCTCGATGGGTACCGGAAGCGAAGCGGATTGGGGAAAGGAAACACGGTTCTGGAAGCAGGCCGGCACCACGCACCTTTGCTTGACGACGACCTTCAGCCGCCGCCACCACAAACGCATTCCCGGGCACACGATGACCGACCACCTCGCCGCATTGCGGCGTTATCATTCGGCGGTCGCCGCCCAGCTTTAGAAGGAGCACCTCATCAGAAGGAGCACCTCATCGCGTTCTAGGGAATCGCGCGGCCATGCGCTATGTCACACGAGTATTGCAGCCGGGTGAGACGGTTGTCTATACAACAAGATTGCATTTATTCCTGTACTGGCGAGCGATTTTGCTACTGGTAATTTGCATAATTTTGGCAATCTCGGCGTGGTATACTGTCGACAACCAGAATATCAGCTTGGCGTTCGGGATCGCGGCGATCATTTTTGGGCTGCTGGGGCTGTCGTCGGCGCTGCGCGCCTTTATCCGGCGGGCGACGACCGAATTGGCGGTGACCGATCAGCGCGTCATTTATAAAACCGGTCTGCTCGCGCGCCACACCCTCGAAATGAACCGCGCCCGGGTCGAGAGCGTGACCGTCGACCAGACGCTGCTCGGCCGCGTCTTCGGCTATGGGACAGTCACGGTCCGTGGCGTCGGCAGTGCCTTCGAGCCGATCCGCAATATCAGCGACCCGCTGACCTTCCGCACCTACATCACCACCGGCTGATCCTTTCGGACGCACGGACCTCCCCGGTGGCGGCGGGCTCAGGCGCGGACGGCGACGTCTTTCTGCTCGAAGAGTTGCTGCAGTTCGCCGGTCTCGAACATCTCGCGGATGATATCGCAGCCGCCGACAAACTCGCCCTTCACATAAAGCTGGGGAATTGTCGGCCAGTTGGAGAATTCCTTGATGCCCTGCCGGATCTCGTGATCGGCGAGGACATCGATGCCTTTGAACTTGACCCCGAGGTGGCTCAGGATCTGCACGACTGCGGCCGAGAAACCGCATTGCGGAAAGACCGGCGTCCCCTTCATGAAGAGCACGACCGGATGGTCGGTAAGGTTTTGGGAAATGCGCTGTTGAACCGCGTCGTCCATTCTTCCGATCCTCGACTATCGGGGTTTAATCCTCGGGCGCGCCGGTCTGCAACGCGAGCGCGTGCAGTTCGTTGCCCATCCGGCCGCGTAGCGCCTGATACACCATCTGGTGCTGCTGGACCCGGGTTTTGCCGCGGAAGGCGCTGGAGATGATGTGGGCCGCGTAATGATCGCCATCGCCGCGCAGGTCTTCGATAGAAACCTGGGCGTCGGGCAGGCTTTCCTTGATCAGCCGCTCGATCATTGCCGCGTCCATCGCCATCGCCCGGTCCCTCCGCTCAGCCCAGCGCCATATAGCCCGGCAACCAAGCCTCGTTCGCAGCGGTGAGTTGCGCGACCGATATGGCACCGGCGCCGCGGAGTGTCAACGCGGCGCCATCGCCCGCAGCCTCCACCCTGCCGACTCGGACCGCCGGGACGCCGGCAAGCCGCGCTGCCGACAGCAATGTTACCGGATCGCCGGTCTCGACGAGATAACGCCCCTGATCTTCGCCGAAAAGCCAAGCATGAAGCGGCATAGTGCCGGGCCCTGCGAGCGTGGCGCCACGGCCGCCGGCCATCGCCATCTCGGCGAGCGCGGTGAGAAGGCCCCCATCGGAAAGGTCATGGCAAGCCTCGCCGTGCCCGGCTTGGATCATGGCACGGACGAAGTCGCCGTTCCTCCGCTCTGCCGTCAGATCGACGGGAGGCGGGGGTCCATCCTCACGTCCTTCGATTTCCCGGAGGTATAACGAGGCGCCGAGATGGCCCCGTGTTTCGCCGATGAGTATCAGCGCGTCGCCCTCGTGCTTCAGCGCAAAATCGACCGCGCTTCGCGCGTCGGCAATCAGTCCGACGCCGCCGATCACCGGGGTCGGGAGGATCGCCCGGCCGCTTGTCTCGTTGTACAGCGACACATTGCCTGAGACGACCGGATACGCGAGCGCCTGGCACGCCTCGCGCATCCCCTCGATCGCGCCGACAAACTGCCCCATGATCTCGGGTCGCTCGGGATTGCCGAAATTCATGTTGTCGGTGAGCGCTAACGGCTCGGCGCCCACTGCCGTCAGATTGCGCCAGCTTTCGGCGACGGCTTGTGCGGCGCCGCGCGCCGCATCCGCGCGGCAATACCGCGGCGTGCAATCGGTTGCCAAGGCCAGAGCTTTGCCGTTAGCGGAGACCCGGACCACGGCAGCGTCGCCCCCGGGCCGCTTTACCGTATTGCCCATTACGAGATGGTCGAATTGCTCCCAGATCCATCGTTTGGAGGCGAGCGCGGGGGAGGCGAGCAGCCATTGCAAGCATTCGATCGGGTCCCGTTCGGGCAGCGAAGTGGGGTCTACCTCGGGTTCGGGATCTCTGCGGCGCCACGGGCGGCGGTGGACCGGCGCCTCGGCCACCAGGGGCCCGACCGGAATATCGGCCGCCACCCTTCCGGCCATCCGCAGGACGAGCCGTCCGCTATCAGTGACGCGGCCGATCACCGCGAAATCGAGCTCCCACTTTTCGAAGATGCGGCGCGCTTCGGCCTCGCTGCCCGGCCGCACGATCATCAGCATTCGCTCCTGGCTCTCGCTGAGCATGATCTCGTAGGCACTCATCTGCGACTCGCGCACCGGCACCCGGTCGAGATCGATCTCGATGCCGAGTCCGCCCTTTCCGGCCATTTCGACCGAGGAAGAAGTGAGGCCCGCCGCGCCCATGTCCTGGATCGCGACGATCGCATTCTTCTCCATCAGTTCTAGGCAGGCCTCGATCAGCAGTTTCTCGGTGAACGGATCACCGACCTGCACGGTCGGCCGTTTCTCGCCAAGGGCCCCTGGGGCATCGCCGCCAAACTCAGCGGAGGCCATCGTTGCGCCGTGAATGCCGTCGCGGCCGGTCTTGGCGCCGACATAGACGACGAGGTTTCCCGGCCCAGCAGCGGCTGAATAGAAGATGCGGTCAGCACGCGCGATGCCGACGCACATCGCATTGACCAGGATGTTGCCGTCGTACGAGGGGTGAAACTCGCATTCGCCGCCGACCGTCGGGACGCCGACGCAGTTGCCGTAGCCGCCGATGCCGGCGACGACGCCGGCGAGGAGATGCCGCGTGCGCGGGTGCTCGGGACTGCCGAAACGCAGAGAGTCGAGGATCGCGATCGGCCGTGCGCCCATCGTAAAGACATCGCGCAGAATGCCGCCGACCCCGGTCGCTGCGCCCTGATACGGCTCGATGAACGAAGGGTGGTTGTGGCTCTCGATCTTGAAGACGACGGCATCACCGTCGCCGATGTCGACGATGCCGGCATTCTCGCCCGGACCGCAAATCACATGCGGCCCCGTCGTCGGCAATGTCTTGAGCCAGATCTTCGACGATTTGTAGGAGCAATGCTCGCTCCACATCACCGCGAATATACCCAGTTCGGTCATGTTCGGGGCGCGGCCGAGGATCGCGATGGCGCGTTCGAATTCGTCCCGGCTCAACCCGTGCTCGGCGGCCAGCTCGGCTGTGACGTTGCTGCCGCCGATCACGACGAACTGGCGAAGCGCTCGCGCGCACGCGCGCGCGGCGCAAAGAGATCAGGACCAACTGCTTGAGATTCTCGGATTTCGGGTTTCAGGAACAGGCGATAACAGGGCATATGAGGCTGAGTCAGGCGTCTGCCCTCGGCGGGTGCTTGAGCAGACGACCGAACAAGTGAGTTCACGGTATGTTCAATCAAGAGGCGGGGCGAAATAAACGGCGAGGTTCACTGCAAAGCGCCAACGAGGCCGGCGAAGAAGGCTTGCCCATCGGTGCTGCCGAGGAGCGGATCGGTAGCGTTTTCGGGATGCGGCATGAGGCCGAGGACGGTGCGGGTTTTGTTGAAGATGCCGGCGATCGCTCGCGCCGAGCCGTTGAAATTTTCGGCCTCGGCCACCACGCCATCCGGGCCGCAATAGCGGAAGGCGACGAGCCCCTCCTCTTCGAGCCGGTTTAGCGTCTCGGGGTCGGCGGCGTAGTTGCCGTCGTGATGCGCAACCGGCACTCGAATCGCCTGGCCCGCTTCATATCCGCAAGTAAAGATCGTCTGGTTATTCTCGACCCGTAGATGGACGTCACGACAATTGAACCGCAACGAACGGTTGGGCAGCAGCGCGCCGGGCAGCATCCCAGCCTCGGTCAGGATCTGGAAGCCGTTGCAGATGCCCAGCACGGGGGTGCCCTTCTCGGCGCGCTCGAGCACCTCGCGCATGATCGGTGAATGCGCCGCTATCGCTCCGCAGCGCAGGTAATCGCCATAGGCAAACCCGCCGGGAAGCACGATCAGATCGGACTGCGGCGGGATGACTTCGCGGTGCCACACGCGCACCGGTGCGCGTCCGGTCGCGCGCGTCAGCGCGTCGCAGATATCGCGCTCGCGGTTCGAGCCCGGAAAAATGATGACGGCGGCTCTCATCGGTGCGACCTGTGGCGAAGAACCTCTTTCAGATACAGAGTAGGTGGAGGCCGTTCAAGGCGGTGAGATGGATTCGTGTGCAAGCGGTGGAACCCAACCAATGCACCCGTGTTTAGCGGGCAAGCGAAAAGCAGCGGATCGTTCGCTTTTTGTTCGGAAGGCCGGCCTTTAATCTGGGCGGCCCGTCATCGGCTCGGATTAAATGCGACGAGGAAAGAATTCGAAGGTGTCTTCTCTCGCGATCCAACACCCATCTCCCGTATTCGATAGCAGGAAACTTGAGCAGGTATTTCTAGACACGGTGCATCGGCCGGAGGAGCAGTTTTGTGAGCTCCTGGACTCGCTGCCCGCGGCAATCTACACGACCGATGCTGCCGGTCGCATCACCTTCTACAACCGAGCTGCGGTCGAGCTTTCGGGGCGCGAGCCCCGATTGGGCGCCGACCAATGGTGCGTGAGCTGGCGGCTGCTTCTGCCGGACGGCACGCCACTGCCCCACGACCAATGCCCGATGGCCGTGGCGTTGAGGGAGGATCGGCCGATTCGAGATGTTGAGATCATCGCGGAGCGGCCTGATGGGACCCGCCTCAATCTGCTCCCTCATCCGACGCCGCTGCACGACAACACCGGCGGTTTAATCGGCGCCGTCAACATGCTCGTCGACATCACCGACCGGAAACGGGCCGAACAGGCGGTTCAGGAGCTGAAGGAAACTCTCGAGCAGCGCGTCGCGGAACGAACCCGCCAGGTGACGCAAGCCTTCAACCAGCTCGGCGTAAGCGAAGAGCGCTTCCGCCTGCTGGTCGAGGGGGTGACAGACTACGCGATCTTCATGCTCGACCCCGATGGGTTTGTGACGAGCTGGAATGCCGGAGCGAGGCGGATCAAGGGCTACGCGGCCGACGAGATCATCGGCCGCCATTTCTCCCAGTTCTATACGGAAGAGGATCGACGGAACGGGAAGCCGGCGATAGCGCTGGAAACGGCGCAGCAGAGCGGCAAATACGAAACCGAGGGGTGGCGGGTGCGCAAGGACGGCACGACGTTCTGGGCGAATGCGGTTCTCGATGCGATCCATGACACAGACGACCGACTGATCGGTTTTGCCAAGATCACACGGGATTTGACTGAGAAGAGGGAAACCGAAGAACAACTCCGCCGGGTCCAGAGGATGGAGGCCATCGGCCAACTCACCGGCGGAGTTGCGCACGATTTCAATAACTTGCTGACCGCCATCGTTGGCAATTTGGAGATGCTGGCGAGGGTTTTGCCGGCCGGAAGCCCGAGCCGGCGCTATGCAGAAGGCGCACTGCGGGCTGGGCTGCGTGGTTCGCAGCTGACCTCACAACTGCTCGCCTTTTCCCGTCATCAGCAGGTTCGCCCGGAGGTCGTCAGCATCAATGATCTGCTCGGCGAAATTTTGATGCTGTGCCAGAGGACCGTCGGCGAAGGGATCGAAATCGAACTTCTCCTGCAACAAGACATTTGGCCATGCCGTATCGACCCAACCGAGTTCGGCGCGGCGGTCCTCAACCTTGCCGCCAATGCGCGCGACGCAATGAACCGGTCGGGCCGTCTGACCTTGCGGACGGAGAAAATGACGGCAACCGGCATCGATTTCGCCGCCGGCGATTACGTCGTGCTCTCGTTCAGCGATACGGGTGCCGGTATGGGACCCGAGGTGATCGAGCGGGCGTTCGAGCCCTTCTACACCACCAAGGACGTCGGCAAGGGCACCGGGTTGGGCCTCAGCCAAGTATATGGATTTGCGAGCCAATCGGGCGGTGCGGCCCGCATCGAGAGTGAACTCGGCAGGGGCACGACGGTACGCATTTTCTTGCCGCGGGCGCTCGGCAAAATCGCGGACAATATCGCGCCCGGCGAAAGCGTTGCCGGTGCTCCGCCCGCCGCGGCGATAATTCTTGTTGTCGAAGACGACGGGGATGTCCGCGAGATGGTCGTCGGGATCCTCTTGGACATCGGCTATCGGACATTGGTAGCGGCCACGGCCGCCGAAGCGCTGAAGATTCTCGAAGGTAAGGACCCGGTTGACCTTCTGTTCACAGACATCGTCTTGCCGGCCGGCATGAGCGGAACCGAGTTGGCGCGCCAAGCTTCGCGGCTACGACCCGGTCTTAAGGTCCTGCTGAGCTCGGGCTTTAGCCGCGAGGATGGTGCGACCCGCGCCGAATTTCCCTTTATCGCTAAGCCCTATCGGCCGACGACGCTTGCCCTGAAGCTAAGGGATGCACTTTTGGGCGCGTCTCTCAGGCGGGCCGGCTACGATGCGGACACGAACTCGATCGTATAGTCTTCGATTACCGGGTTGGCGAGCAACTCACGACACATCGCCTCGACCTGCTCCCTGGCGCGAATGGGCTCGGTTTCGGCCAGGTCGAGTTCGAAGAGCTTGCCCTGGCGCACCTCGGCAACCCCGCTGAAACCCAGCGCCGTGAGCGCATTGCCGATCGCCTTGCCTTGCGGATCAAGCACCCCCGGCTTCAACCTCACGTGGACCTGCGCCTTCATTGTTGCACGACCGTGTTCTCGACCGAGGTTACGACATTGTGCCACGGCGTGGCGTTCGGCAGCCACGCGGCAAAGCGGAAGACTGGCCTTCGATCCGGCTCGTCCAGCGCAGGAAGGGCGACAACCGCACTCGAGACGGTACCGTAGCCGTCGGCGCAGAAGCGCATCGCCGCGGTTTCCGGCTCGCCGCGCGGGGCTCGCGTGCTGCCGAGCAGCGATTCCCACCCCGACCAATCGTCGCGATCGGGATCCGGCGCGGGCCATTCCCGAAATGCGGGCAACCAAAGTTCGATCCGCCGGGTACCAAGATCGTTGAGATCGCCCGCCGCGATCATCGAGAGCCCTTCCTTGAGCGGATGCAATTCGACGCGAGTGCGGCCGGCATGGCGCAGCCAAAATCCATCGCGCTCGTCGGCGATGATCAGATTGAAGGTGCGATAAGCCGCCGGGTCGAGATGCGATAGAGCTTCGGCAGCGGCGACGGCGTCGGCATGATCGAGAGCTTCGAGCACCAGCTCGCCGCGCGAGCGGCGGTCGCGCGCCGGGCCGAGCGAGCCGCGCCGGTTGAGCACCGCGGCGGCGACGCCCCAATTGTTGATCCCAAGCCAGGAGCCTCCGGCAAGCAAGTCGAGTCCACCCACCACCTCGGGTCGGTCCGGCCAGTGACGACCGGGCGGCTTCCAAGGCCGATCGATCATTTCATCGCGATTGGCGCCGATCAGCACCGGCCAGCGATCGCCCGGCCGACGCAGGATCACCAACGTGCACATTCATTCGCTCGCATCGCCGCACTTAGCCTAGTATCTGCACAGCCTAATATATGGAGGCGCATCGGTGCTCCGCCGGGTCGCCCAGGGGTGAGGACACATGTCTATGTTCGACGACCGTGAAAAAGGGTTCGAGGCCCAGTTCAAGCACGACCAAGAGTTTCGCTTCAAGGTCACCGTTCGCCGAAACCGGATGTTGGGGATCTGGGCAGCAGAGCGTCTGGGGCTTCTTGGCGATGCCGCCGAGGCTTATGTCAAGCATGTCGTCGATGCCCAGTTCCAACCGGGTGGCGACACGTACGTCGTCGACAAGGTGACCGCTGATCTAAACGCCAAGGACCCGACCATCACCGCGGCCCGCATTCGGTTCGAGTTCGACCACTTCGCCGAGCACGCAAAACGACAGCTGATGAAGGAATAGGCCCCTCACCCCAACCCTCTCCCCGCGGGCGGGGAGAGGGAGGGACCCGCGAAGCGGGAGGGTGAGGGGCGAGACGCGAAAGGTTCAAGCCCGGTAGAACGGCCGTTCCCCTTTGACCGTCACGCGGTGACCGGAGCGTGTGTTCGGCCAATAGTCCCACATGGCGTGGTGCTGCACGCAACGGTTGTCCCAGAACGCGATCGAGTTCGCGCGCCAGCGGAAGCGGCACTGGAACAGCGGATTGGCCATGTGCTCGAAAAGATAGTGCAGGATGCCGTCGCTCTCGTCGCGTGAGATGCCGAGGACGCGTCGGGTGAACCCTTTGTTAACGTAAAGCGCCTTCTTGCCGGTGACCGGGTGCGTGCGCACCACCGGATGCTCGGCGCGCGGGTAGCTCGGCTTGTCGGCAATGCCGTAATTGGCATACTGGCCGCGATAGTGTTCGCCGTCATGAATCGCGGTTAGGCCTTCGAGATAGGTTTTCATACGGTCGGACAGCGCCTCGTAAGCGGCGTACATGCTGGCAAACAGCGTGTCCCCGCCCATCGGCGGGGATTGCCTGATGTAGAGGATGCTGCCCATCGGAGGCTCCTGGTCGCAGGAAACATCGGTGTGCCAGCCCTCGCCATTGGCGCGAGGTGAGTCCTTGTCGGCATGGATGATCATCAGCTCGGGCTTGGCGGGTGCGTGCGGCGCCGCCGGATGGATGTGCAATTCTCCGAACAAACGGCCGAAGGCGAGATGCTGGTCCTCCGTCAGATGCTGGTCGCGGAAGAAGATGACAAGGTTCTCGGCGAGCGCGCGGTGGAGCTCGTCGAAGGTGCGGTTGCCGAGCGGCCGCGACAGGTCGATGCCGCCGACCTCGGCGCCGATGATCGGCGTCAGCTTCTCGACGGTAATCGTGTCGTACGGCGCGGATGTTTCGGCGATGTGCTTATAGCGAGGTCCGTTATTCGAACGAATGGCATCCATTGCGCGCTCCTTCGCTTCCTGCCGAGACCCTAAACCCGTGGCTAGCTCACCGGTAAACGGGCATTGCTCATGACTGAGGCGCCTCGATCGCAACCCTGCGGGCGACGAGATCGCCAATTTCGCTCTCATCGAGCCCGGCTTCGCAGAGGATCTCGCGCGTGTGCTCGCCCAAGTTTGGCGCGGGGCGGCGGAGCGCGCAGTCGGCAGTGCTGAATTTCACCGGCGGCCGCACGATCCGGATGCTTCCCTCGGTGGGGTGCTCGACTTTCGGGAACATCCCGACCGCAGCGAGATGCTCGTCAACGGGCAGTGCGGCGAGCGGGTTGACCGGGCCGCTCGGGATATCGGCCGATTTCAGCTTATCGAGCCAGTAGGTGGTCGGCGCATCGCGCACACATTCGGCGACCAGCGCATAGAGATCGGCGACGTGGCGGCTGCGGGTCGGCGCATCGGCCAGACGCGGGTCGTCGGCGAGCTCCGGGCGGCCGGCAATCCGAAAGAAATCTTTCCAATGGCGGTCGGTATAGGGGAGGATGCAGATATACCCGTCCAAAGTGCGATGCGGCCGGCGGTCGGGCGCGAGCATGCGGGAATAACCCGGGGGCCCGGCCGGCGGCTCGAAGGTCAGCCCGCCCATATGCTCGGCCATCACAAAAGCGGTCATCGTCTCGAGCATCGGTACTTCGACCGCTTGGCCCTCGCCGGTCCGCTCACGCTGCAAAAGGGCCGCCATCACGGCATAAACCATTGTCAGCCCGACCGTCTTGTCGCCGATCAGGGTCGGCACGAAACGCGCCTCGCCGCCGGTCGCCGCTTCGAGCGCCACGAGGCCGCAACCGCCTTGGATGATGTCGTCGAAAGCAGGACGGTCGGCGAATGGACCGTCCTGGCCGTAGCCGTGTGCCGAGCAGTAGACGAGGCGCGGGTTGACTTCGCGCAGGCGCTCCCAGCCGAAGCCGAGCCGTGCCATCGCCTGCGGGCGCATATTGTGCATCAGAACGTCGCTCTGCCGGACAAGCGCCAGGAGGACCGGCACCGCGCCCTCTTGTTTCAGATCGAGCACGAGCGAGCGTTTGTTGCGGTTGAGATTGAGAAAGACATGGCCCATCTCGCGATGCCGGGCGGGCCCCGCATAGCGCATGATGTCGCCGTCCGGCGACTCGATCTTGATTACATCGGCGCCCAGATCGGCGAGGATCTGCGTCGCCAGCGGCCCGAGCACGACCGTGGTCAGATCGAGGATTTTGATCTCGGCGAGCGGTCCTGGTTTCGTCTCGCTCGTTTCGCGGCGGGTCCGGCGTGGGGGTTTTTCGTTTAACATGCTCACGACCGGAGCCTTTCTTCGCGACAGAGGAGGGAAAAATGCCCGTGACGATGTATCACAACCCGCGCTGCAACACCTCGCGCCGGACTTTGGCTCTGCTGCGCGAGAAGGGGATCGAGCCGGCCATCATAGAATATTTGAAGACGCCCTATACCGCGGCGCAGCTGAAGACGCTTCTCGGTCAATTGAAGCTGCCGGCAAAAAGGCTCGTGCGGAAGAAGGAAGCGGCGGCCGCCGGTATCGACCCGGAGGCGTTGTCGGAAGCGGCGCTGATCGAGGCGATGGTCAGGAACCCGATCATCGTCGAGCGGCCGATCGTGGTTTCGGGAGGCAAGGCCGCGCTCGGCCGCCCGCCGGAGGCGGTGCTCTCGGTGCTGTAGCAAGCTCAGTCGCGCCGGGCCTCGGCGGTGTATTCCGCGGCGCAAAACGTGCCGCCCTGGTAATATTCGGCGATCGGATCGGCGGGCTGGCCGGCTTCGGCCGCGAGGACCGCTACGGCATAGGGCTCGGAATTGTCTTGCGGGCGATAACCCAATCGCTCGGCGTTCGAGTTGTCGTACCAGGAGCGCTGGTTCCCGGACACGCCATAGACGATTTCGTAGCGGATGTCGGGATGCTCGAGCCCGATGCGAACGAGCTGAGTGTAATCCCGCGGGCTGATCCAGATCGACAGCCGGCGTTTGTCGATCGGCTTCTCGCCGAAATTGCCGATACGCGTGCACAGCACCCCGATCCCGAATTTCTCGGAATAGAGGCTGGCGAGCGCTTCGCCAAAGGCCTTGCTGACGCCATAGCGGCTGTCCGGCCGTGGCACGACACGGTGATCGATCTCTTGCGCACGGGGATAAAAGCCGACAGCATGGTTGCTGGTGGCGAACACGATGCGCTTCACGCCAGCGCGCCGCGCCGCCTCGAACACATTGTAGAGACCGATGATGTTCCCTTCGAGGATCGTCGGCCATTCGTTCTCGCCTGAGATGCCGCCCAAATGGATGATCCCGTCGACGCCGGCCACCATACGCTCGACCGCGGCAAAGTCCGACAGTTCGGTCCGGTCGGTCTCTTCCCGGTCACGTGCCCGCGCCAGCGCCACCCGATCCGACAGCCGCAAGACCGGGTAGACGCCGCGCAAGGTCTCGCGCAGCGAGCGGCCGATGCCGCCACCCGCGCCGGTAATCAGCACTCGGTTCATCCAACCCTCCCGACACCCTCGCCATCTCGATGCGGAGCGCTGACAGCTTTGTCAAGAACCCGCGAAGCGGCAACAGCGTCATCGTCGGTCATTCATCGTTCTGCAACCGAAATGCTTCAGGATCGGCTGGTGAGATGTGTTAAGTGTTTCTGTCCCGGGCGTTGGGATGCGGGCGCGGCCACGCCAGTGCGCATCGCGTCTTTCGCTCCCCCGACACGGGTGCCGAGACTTAGTATAGTTAATAATCAGGCGAAGAAGTGATATCTACATTGCAAATCTCACGACCCGGTGTTATAGCGCCTGATCGAGAGGCAATAGCTGGCCGCGAACGGATGATCGGAGATCACAGTTTTGATGGTGAGCATTTGCCGGCGCCAATATTCATCCGGGTCGGGAAGGTTGGACGGGGGGATGGTGGACCGCTCGCACGTCGCCGCTTTGATGGCTGCCGTGGGTGTCGCCGTGGCGGCATGCGGCGGCGCGCCCAGTTTGCCGCCGGCGCCGCCGGCTTCTTCACTGCCGTCAGCCGAATATCGCATCGGTCCCGGCGACAGTCTGAACATTTTCGTGTGGCGCAACCCTGAGCTGACGGTCACTGTGCCGGTGCGGCCAGACGGCCGCGTTTCGATCCCGCTGGTCGAAGATGTCGTCGCTATTGGCAAAACGCCGACGGCTCTGGCCCGCGAATACGAGCAGCGACTCGGCAAATACATAAAAGAGCCGCTGGTCACGGTCATCGTGACAGGCTTTGTCGGTCCGATACCCGATGAGGTGCGCGTTATCGGTGAAGCCGCGCAACCTCGCTCGCTCCCTTACCGCGCCGACATGACAGTGCTCGATGCGATGATCGCGGTTGGTGGTCTCACCAGATATGCGGCGGGGAACGACAGTGTGATCATCCGCACGGTGAATGGCGTGCAAAATACCTACTCAGTGCATCTGAGCGATTTGATCAGGGACGGTGAGATCGCAAGTAATGTCGCACTTCAACCAGGCGACATCCTGATCATTCCACAACGCCTATTTTAGCGGGTGGGGCGTCTTGGCCAAGCGCCTCGCTGTCACCGAATTTGACAACCAAAAAGCAAGCACTCGGCGCGCATGATTGACTCTACTTCACAAGCTCGGAGCCGCTCATGAGGTTGCTACCGCCGCAAGCCGTGCCGCTTCTGCAGTCGTTGTGGCGCCACAAATGGCTGGGCGTCGCAACGGCGTGGCTCGTCTGTACCGCGGGATGGATCGGGGTGGCGCTGATCCCGACAAAGTACGACTCGTCGGCTCGGGTTTATCTCAACGCAGATCCGCTCCTGACGCCGTTGCTCAAGGGGTTGGCTGCGGACACCGATCCGACCCGTCAGCTCGATTTCATGCAGCGCACGCTGTTGAGCCGGCCCAATTTGGAGCAACTGGTCCGCCTGACCGACCTTGATATCGGGATAAACACCCCTGAAGAAAAGGAAACGCTGTTCAAGCGGCTGGCCGCCGATATTTCGGTCGCGCCGATTACTTTGAACTTGTTGACCCTGTCTTACCGCGACCGGGATCCAGTGACGGCCAAGAACGTGGTGCAGGCCCTTTTGACGATCTTCGCGGAAAAAACCGCGGGCACCAGCCGAGCTGAAATGGACAGTGCGCAACGTTTTTTGGAGAGCGAGATTGTCTCCTATCGCGACCAGCTTCGCGCTGCCGAGAAACGGCGGGCCGATCTGGCTCAACGATACCCGGACATCATCTCCAACAAACCTCCGGATGCCGGTGTGCAGGGTGATGAAAGCCTCAGCCGGCTCGATCAGTCACGCAACGCGGTGGCGCGCATCAAACTCGAGCTCGCGGATGCGGTGACCAAGCGCGACGCCCTGCAGAAACAGCTTGCCGCGGTGCCGCCGATGTTGAACGTGGATCGGGCGCCGCAGGTGATCGTCGAAGGCGGCCGCCTCGGTCCGCTCGACGAGCGACTGCAGGAGCTGCGCCGTAACCTTGATAATTTGCGGTTGAAGTATACAGAGGACCATCCGGACGTAAAAGCCGCCCGGGAGGCGATCGTCCAGCTTCAGGCGGAGGGGGTGAAGTCACCCGCTGCCGCCGGAAAGCCCGGTGGCGCTCCGACCAAAGGCGAGATCGCCAACCCGGTTTATGAGCAGGTCAAGGTCAGGCTGGTCGACGCGGAGGCTGCGGTCGCGGCCCTCCAGCGGCGGCTCGACGACGCGCGGGCCGACCAGGAGCGGATCGAAAGAATCGCGAAATCCGCGCCGGACGTGCTGGTGCAGGCGCAGGACATGGACCGCGATTACGCGGTCATGAAGAAAAATTACCAAGAGCTCGTGGCCCGACGCGAAGCCACTCAGATCGCCAACGCTGCCGACACCAAGACAGAAAAAATACAATTCCGCATTGTCGATCCGCCGCAGGTTCCGATCCTTCCGGCGGCGCCGAACCGGCCGATGTATGTATCCCTCGTGCTGATCTTCGGCATTGGTGCCGGTTTTGCGGTACCCTTAGCATTGACGCAGCTCGATCGGTCCTTTGCTACGATTGGCCAATTGCGCTCTCTCGGACTTCCGGTCCTCGGAAGCGTCTCCCGGTTGTCGCTGGGGCAGGCTCGGCGCCACGCCGCAATCCAGTTGGCTGGCGTATGCGCGAGTGCTTTTCTCTTGATTGCTGTATACGGGACCTTGATTGCGCTGAGCAACGGTCTCCCTACGATAGGCGTCTCGTAAATGGCGGAATCAATTCAATTAGTTGAGCGGGCGGCCGAGCGTCTGCGGCGGCAGGAGGTAACCGAATCCGTCCCAAAGAGCTGGCCGTCAGGCGAACCTCCCGTCTCTCCGGCCAGCCCGCAGCTGGTGTTGGATCGCGGCAGGCTGGCGAGGTTTGGAATTGCCATCCCATCCTCAGCCCGCTCGCGGACAGTCGAGGAATTCCGCCTCGTCAAGCGAAATCTGATCAGCACGTGGTCGCAGAGCCAACTGAACGGGGATCGACGGTCGAGCCGGCGCATCATGGTGACGAGCGCCCGGCCGGGTGAAGGCAAGACGTTTAGCGCGCTAAACTTGGCGATGGCCTTCGCATCGGAGCGCGATGCAAACGCACTGCTACTCGATGCCGATACGCAGCATTCGACCCTGCCAAGGATTTTAGGAATTCCAGGCGACAGAGGGATCGTCGACGTTCTCGCGGGAAACCTCGAATTATCGGACGTACTGATTCAGACGAACCTTCCTAACCTTATGATTCTGCCGGCGGGGCGTGGCGGACCGCATGTCCCGGAGCTGTTGTCGAGCCGGGAAATGGGGGCCCTCCTGGAAGAACTGACGCAGAAACTGGAGGATCGCTTTATTATCATCGACACGCCGCCGTGCATGGCGAGCAGTGATGCCGCGGCATTGGCGCCGTTGGTCGGACAGATTGTATTTGTCATCGAAGCGCATAACACGCAGCAGGCAGAGATCGAGGCCGGTCTCACCACGCTCAGCGCCTGCCCCCGGATCAGCCTCTTGCTCAACAAGAGCGACACGCTGGCGCACGAGCATTTTGGCTCCTATGGTTACTATTACCATTCCGCTAGTGGTGGGAGCGATGAGCTGCGCTCGGCGGACCCTGCCTAGATCCCACGCGGCGGGCGCATCTTGGCAGTGGAGTGGCACTCTAACCTCGCGCTGTGCGGCTGTCTGCTGGCCGGCCTGCTTGTTGGAACGCCTGCAGCGGCTCAGGGGCAGGAGGGCGGACCGCAAAACCAGTCAAGTTCAGGTGGCGAAGCGGTCCCGCCGACGACCGGCGGGCCAGTGGGTGTGACACCCCCGATCCCCGGGCCAGCGCCGGAGACATTGCCGCCCCCTCCGGGCGGTGGTTTCGGCACGCCCAACCCCACGGCGCCGCCCTACTCGGTCAACAACGAAGCACCGACACTGCTCTCTCCGCCTACGCTTCGGCTGCTGCCGCCGCAGGCCGGCGTGGTGCCGCTGCAGGCCTATGATCCGACGGCGCCGGCTATCATCATCCGGCCGTTCGCATCAGCGAGTGAGATCTTTACCGACAATGTCCATTATACGCATTCGCCTCGTGACTTCGCTGCGATAACCACGCTTTCACCGGGCGTCTCATTCTCGGCGGACACCCCGAGGCTTCAGGCGGTAGCCGCCGGCTCGGCGAATGGTTTGGTCTACCTGCCGAGCTCCAACTCCAATCTCAATCAGGTCTACGGCAATCTTTATGCAAACGGTCATGCGACGATCTACTCTGATTTGCTGTTCGTCGATTTCCAGAATGTGATAACCCAATCGACGACGCTACCCGGTTTTGGCTTTCAGAATCTGTCGACGCTGCCGAGAAACCAACAGACGCAGCAATACGTCAATAATGTCTCACCGTATATAGTAAAGTCGTTCGACGGCTGGGTTGATACCCAGCTGCGATATTTCTTCAGCGCTTCGAATTACGGGGGCGCCACCGCGGTTGCGACGGTGCCGTCCACTACCCTTACATCCAGCACCCTCAACGAGGGCACTTTTATCGCTGCGACCGGCGAGAATTTTCAGCAGTTCTTGGCGCGCTTTACCGCCGACACATCGAGTTACACCGCGGCGCCGACCGCGCAGAATACGCAGGTCAGCGCGTTCAACGATTTCGAATATCGGTTTACCCCGGGCATCGCGGGGCTCGCGCGGCTCGGTTACCAGAACCAGCATTACCCGGGCTCGCCGGCCGCGAACTTCGCCGGTGCGACCTGGCTCGCCGGCGGGCAGCTCGGCACCCTGGGACCGGATCAGCCTGCGTATGTAATCCTCGAATACGGCAGACAGCAGGGAGTCTATGGCATTACCGGCGCGGCGCAGGTCAACCTCACTCCGACCTTGCTGCTGACCGCAAGCGCGGTGCAAGGCGTCGCCGCGCAAGGGCAGTTATTTGCCAGCAATCTGGCGACATCGACGCTCAGCCCTTCCGGAGGGGTTGTCAATCAAACCACCGGGCTGCCGACGGCCTTCTACCTCCCGGGTGTTGGCCTATCGAACAACGTTTATCGCCAGCACGTTTATCAAGCCGGTTTGAGCGAGGTCATACCGCCGAACGCCTATTCGCTTTTCTTGTTTTACAATCAACAGCATTCGCTGACACCCGCGATCACCGCCTCTACGAATAGCCTTGGCGTGAATCTAACTTATACACGTAGCATGCGGCCCGATTTGAGCGGCTATGCTTCGGTCGGCTACGTCAATTCGGTTAATGCGCCGACAGTGACCACGGTGGTGACCCCGACAGTGTCGACCACGAGTTTCGACACGGTGACCGCCCAACTCGGCATCAATTATGTTCTCGGGCGATCGCTGACTGGGTCTATCCTTTATACTTTCTCCTATCAGAACAATGGCGCTGTGCTAGCCGGCGGACGCAACGGTGATGTCGCAGTCAATCAAATACAATTCCTGCTGAGCAAGACCTTCTAACGAAGATGTACGAGAATTTTTACGGCCTCTCGGCATCGCCCTTCCAGCTCACTCCCGATGCTCGTTTCTTTTACGAGAGCACGGTGCACCGGCAGGCGATGGCCTATCTCGTCTATGGGCTGCACCACGCCGAGGGCTTCATCATCATTACCGGGGAGGTCGGTGCCGGCAAAACAATTCTCGTCGATAACCTGCTGTCGACAATTGATCAAAGCAATTTCGTAATCGCCAAGATCGTGACGACCCAGCTCGCCGGGGATGATCTTCTCCATCTCGTCGCGGCCGGGTTCGGTATCGCCAAAGAGGGGTTGGCCAAGGGCGCATTGCTGCAACGGATCACCGACTTCGTGCTCGCCCAGCAGCGGAACGGCAGACGCGTCCTACTTATCGTTGACGAGGCGCAAAACCTGTCCTTCGAAGCGCTCGAAGAGTTGCGCATGCTTTCCAACATCGTCGTCGGCAAGAATATGGCGTTGCAGAGCTTCCTACTCGGGCAACCGCAGTTTCGCGTCATGCTCGGCAGCCCGTTACTGGAGCAACTGCGGCAGCGCGTAACGGCGGCTTACCACCTGGGACCATTGAGCGAAGGCGAGACCAGAGCGTATATCGAGCATCGGCTGCGCCGCGCCGACTGGAAAGGCGATCCGCAGCTCACCGAGGATTGTTTTCCGGTGATTTATCGGCACACTGGTGGGGTGCCGCGCCAAATCAACACCCTGTGCTCGCGGTTGCTGCTCTTCGGCTTCCTGGAGGAGCTGCACACGCTGCAGGCCGCCGTCGCCGAAAAGGTCGCCAATGACCTGCGGCAAGAGATGGCGGTCGTCACGCAAGACTCTACCTCCGAGGGTTCGCGTGCCGAGCCCAATGGGAGGTCCGAGGTTGGTTCCGAAGTTGCCAAACGCCTCAGCGCTCTGGAAGAGGATGTCAACCGCCATGGACGCGTAATCAAACGCGCGATCGAGATTGCGGCGGCTTATTTTCAGGTCGAGCGGCCGTGAGCGTGTCGGCGGAGGAAACCTCCTACGATTGCCTCGCTCGGCAGCGCCGTGGGCACGCAAGGTACAAGACGGCGAACGCGCTGACGATCGATGTCGAGGATTATTTCCAAGTCGAGGCGTTCGCGTCGGCGATCGATAGAAGCGGTTGGGAAACGCTGCCGCGGCGGGTGGAAAGGAATACCGAGCGCTTGCTCGATATTCTCGGTGAAACAGGGGCGCGAGCGACCTTCTTCGTCTTGGGTTGGGTGGCGAAACGCCATGCCCACTTGGCTCGGCGCATCGTCGGAGAAGGGCACGAGCTGGCCAGCCATGGGTTCGATCATCTCCGCGCCGACCGCCAAACGCGTGACGAGTTTCGCAACGATGTGCGCCGCAGCAAGCAGCTTCTCGAAGATATCGGCGGCGTGCCCGTCTGCGGCTATCGCGCGCCCACCTTCTCGATCGGCCGCGGCAGCGGATGGGCCCATGCGATCCTGCTCGAAGAGGGGTATCGATACAGCTCCAGCATATACCCGATAAAACACGACCTTTACGGGATCCCGGGCGCACCTCGCACGCCTTTTGCTCCGCTTCCGGGCATGCTCGAAATTCCCCTCAGCACGGTCCGACTTCTGCGGGCTGATCTGCCGGCCTCGGGCGGCGGTTGTTTTCGGTTGCTGCCGTATCGGTTGAGCCGGGGGTTACTGAAGCATGCGCGCCGGGTCCATCGTTCGCCCGCCATTTTCTATCTGCACCCCTGGGAAATCGATCCGGCCCAGCCCCGCCAACACGCGCCACTGCGGTCGAGGTTCCGGCATTATCTCAATCTCGGCCGTACCGAACCGCGTCTGCGCCGTCTCCTTGGCGATTTTACTTGGACGCGGATGGATGAGCTTTTCCTCGGCGATGGGGGAGGGCCGTTCCCGGTAATCACGTCTTGGATGGATCGCAATCCAGCGTCGCGGTAAGGGAGTTCCGGGGCGGCGATGAGAGGCGGTGGGATGATTTTATCCTCTCTCATCCCGGCGGAACCTTCTTTCACTTGTCGGGATGGAAGCGTGTCATCGAGCAGGCGTTCCGTCACCGCACGTATTACTTGATCGCAGAATGCGGCGGGGTAGTCACCGGCGTGCTGCCGCTGACCCATGTCAGGTCCCTGCTCTTCGGGTCGTCACTGATATCGAACGCCTTCGCGGTTCGCGGCGGCCCGATCGCAGTCGATGCCGAGAGCCTGGGCGCTCTCGAGGGCGAGGCCGTGCGGCTGATGCAGGCCCTGGCTGTGCCTGTCCTCGAATTGCGCGATTTCTCAGAAAGTCGAGCCGACTGGGCGAGCAGATCCGACCTGTACGTCACATTTTGGCGCGGCCTTGATCCGTCCATCGAGCGCAATATGAAATTGATCCCGCGCAAGCAGCGCGCGATGGTGCGCAAGGGCATGCGCAACGGCTTGCGTGTGGAGATCGACGACACGGTCGAGCGCCTCCACCGCGTATACTCGGAGAGCGTCCGGAACCTCGGTACCCCCGTGTTTGCTAAATCATACTTTGAAATCCTGAGGAAGGAATTTGCCGAGCGCTCTGATATCGTTACCGTTGTACATAATGGGAGAGCGGTAGCCTCGGTGCTCAACTTCTATTTTCGGGACGAAGTGCTTCCGTTTTATGGAGGCGGGCTGGCTACTGCACGGTCGCTTGCCGCCAACGATTTCATGTATTGGGAGGTAATGCGCAGGGCCTGCGAGCGAGGCTACCGCATTTTTGATTTCGGACGCAGCAAAGTCGGCACGGGATCATACGCGTTCAAACGCAACTGGGGCTTCGAGCCGACCCCGCTCGTCTACCAGTTCCGTTTGGCCCAAGGACACGTGATGCCCGATCTGAACCCGCTCAACCCTAAGCTCGCAGCCTTCGTCGCGGCCTGGAAGCATTTGCCGCTCATGCTGACGAACCGGCTCGGCCCTCTGATCGTCAGAGGGATCGGCTGAGGCGAGGGATTTGGCATGGTTTTGATCGAACCACTGTTGCGTGTCGGAGAAAATTCGCCACACAGGGGCGCGAAAGTGCTTCGCGTCGCCAGGTCAGACCCGTGACCGTGTTCCCGTCGACCCCAAATGGGCGGCCGATCCTCGCGTCAGTTATCGCGCCGGGATGGCGGCTTGCGCTCACTTTCATCGGCATCGCCGCTGTCATTTTCGGCATCATATTCTGGAGCGACATCCGCGGTGCGGTCCGCGTATGGATAGCCTCGACCGCCTACAACCACTGTTTTCTTATTCTTCCGCTGGTTGGCTTCCTGCTGTGGGAGCGGCGAGTGGTTATCGCCGCGGTTTCGCCGCATCCGAGTTTTTGGCCGCTGGTGCTGATGCCGGTGCTGTCGGCCCTCTGGCTCATTGCCGCCGTTCTCGACATCCAAGAAGGGCGGCAACTGCTCGTGGTGACGATGTTCGAGGTTGTGCTTCTCGTCGCGCTTGGGCCTCGCCTTTTCTGGTTGTTGCTGGCGCCATTGTTGTTTTTGTTCTTCCTCGTGCCGAGCGGAGCATTTCTGGTCCCTTCATTACAGAAAATCACTGCCGACATCAGTGTCGCCGGATTGCACGCACTGAACATCCCGGTCTTCTCGGATGGGTTCATGATCGAGATCCCGGAGGGCGATTTCGAGGTGGCGGAAGCCTGCGCCGGCTTGCGGTTTTTGATCGCATCGGCCGTGTTCGGCTGCTTTTTCGCGGTGGTGATGTATCGCAGCTTTCCCAGGAGGGCGGTGTTCATCATCTTGTCGATAGCCGTGCCGATCCTTGCCAACGGATTGCGAGCGCTCGGGATCATCGTTCTCGCTCATCTCGAGGGCAGTGCTGCGGCGGTGGAAGCCGACCACATTCTCTACGGGTGGTTCTTCTTCACCGTGGTAATCATGAGGCAGTCTTCGCCCGAATGGGCATGCCGGCGCCGCGGTTGCTGAGGGGCGAAAACTACTTGCTGGCGCTTTATCCAAAGCGGCAGGCTAGCGAGCCCGCACTGGAGCAATTTCCCAATGGTGATTTCGCTTGCGCCTGCGGCACCTTGATCTACGACGCAGTGTTAGGAACGCCGGCCGCGGCCGGGTTTTATCGCGACTACAGCAGGCGGTCTGCGCCGCGCGACCGGGCGATCGGCCATTATGCCGTCATCATGCGGAAGGATGGCGAAACCGCGATCATTCCCGACGGTTTTGGCGCTTATCTAATATTTTACGATGCCGCTCAGCGGATCGCCTCGTCATCGTTCTTAGCGGTGGCGTCTGCGCTGGATCGCGTGACGCTCGGTGCACAGGGGGCATGCGAGTATGTCTTCAATGGTGTGGTCTCCGGCGATGCCACGGTGTTCGACGAGGTGCTGCTCGCACCGGTAAACGCGACGATCACGGTTGGCGAAAGGCGCCTCGAAATCCGCCGAGACCCGCTCCACACCCCTAGGACGGTTTCCACCGCGCCGTTCGAGGCGACCGTGGAGCGGAGCATGCAAATCCTCGACCAATATTTCTCCACCGTGGTGGCGAGTTTTGGCGATCGCGTGACTTGCGCGCTCTCGGGCGGATACGACTCGCGGTTCATCCTGGCGCTGCTGCGACGTCACGGGATTAATCCACGGGTCTATGTCTATGGCCCACCCGGCGACAAAGACGTCTGCCTGGCCCGGGATATCGCCGAAGGCGAGGGCTTCGCACTCGAGATTGTCGACAAGGACCGGCAACTTACCTTCACTCCAGATGAATTCGGCGCCGTCGCCTATGAGAATTTCCTCGCCTCCGACGGATATACTTGGAGCGGCATTTTCACCAACGGGGCCGAGCGCGACCAGCGAGCGAGCAGGGTCAGCGGCAATGCCCTGGCGCTCAACGGCGGCGGCGGCGAAATCTGGCGCAACTTCTTTTATCTCCCTGACCGCAGCTACAGCCCGCGTGAGATTCTTTGGTCGTTCTACAGCCAGTTTGACCCGGGAACCTGCACATCGGCGTTTGACCAGCAGGCGTATTTTCGCGAGCTCGAAGAGAAGCTCGAGGCGGCGATCGGCAGTCCTTGCGCATCCTTGCCGCGGCCACTGGTAGAATGGCTCTATCATTATTTCCGCTGCCGCGCCTGGGATGGCCGGATAAACAACATCAACAATACCTACGGCTACGTCGCCTTACCGTTTCTAGAGCCCCGGGTGACCGAGCATGCGAGTGTCATCCCAATCGGATGGAAGAACCACGGCGCCTACGAGGCGGAGCTGATCCGGCGGGCCGATCCGCGGCTGGCCGCGTACCCCTCGGGTTACGGCCACGATTTCAGCGGACCACCGCCGCTGTTGCGGCGCCTAGTGGATTACGGCACCTATCTGCGCCCGCCATGGCTGCGTCGCTTTGTCTACCGGGTCAAGAACCGGGTGCTGCGCCCCAGTGAATTGCCGGATTATCTGAGCAGCGAGTATTGCGATGCCGTGCTGCCGGGCGGCGTTAGAATAATGAGCGACCTCTTCCGGCTCGACCGTATCGCCGATCCGGCACAGACCGCACGTATTCTCACGCTAGAATATCTGATCCGGCAGTTCGACGGCCGAATTCACATCGATTTCGATCATAAGTCACTGGCGGGCCAGCGGAAATGTGCGGCGTAACGGGAATTTTCGACATCCGGGGACGCGGCGATGTCGATCGCAGCTTACTGCGTCGGATGACCGATAGCCTCGCTCACCGCGGCCCCGACGGCGCCGGCTTTCATTATGCGCCGGGGCTGGGCCTCGGCCACCGGCGGCTTGCGATCGTCGATCTCGCGACCGGCGACCAACCGTTGTTCAACGAGGACGGCACGATCTGCGTCGTCTTCAACGGCGAGATCTACAATTTCCAGCCGCTGATGGTGGAACTGACAGCGCTGGGTCACGTCTTCCGGACGCGCTGCGATACCGAGGTGATTGTTCACGCCTGGCAGGAATGGGGCGAAGACTGCCTCGACCGCTTCAATGGGATGTTTGCCTTTGCATTGTGGGATGCGAAGCGCGAAACCCTGTTCCTGGCGCGCGACCGGCTCGGCGAGAAGCCGCTCTATTACAGCTTTCTTAGCGACGGCCGGTTGCTGTTCGCGTCAGAACTGAAGTGCTTGCTGTTGAGCCCCGATATCGACCGGCGCCTCGACCCGCAGGCGATCGAGGAGTTTTTCGCCTACGGCTACATTCCGGATCCGCGGTCGATTTATCTGGGTGTCCGCAAGCTCGCGCCGGCGCATTCGCTTCTCGTGCGGCGGGGCTCCCCGCCCCCCGAGCCACGGCGTTATTGGGATGTGCGCTTTGTCGACGGTGCGACAGTGCACCAGGAAGAGGTCGAGGAAGAGCTGATCGCGCGACTGCGCGAATCCGTGCGGATGCGGATGATCGCCGATGTGCCGCTCGGTGCCTTTCTGTCGGGCGGCGTCGATTCCAGCGGCGTCGTGGCCATGATGGCGGGGCTGAAGCCGGAGCCGGTCAGCACCTTCTCGATCGCATTCGGGGCCAAAGGCTGGGACGAATCCGCTTATGCCGCTGGGATGGCCGAGCGTTACCGGTCCGATCATCACGTCAAGGAGATCGTCCCAAACTCGTTCGATCTGCTCGACCGGTTGGCCGGCATTTACGACGAGCCGTTTGGCGACAGCTCGGCGATCCCGACATTCCGCGTCTGCGCGATGGCGCGCGAGGGCGTCACGGTGGCCTTGTCGGGAGATGGCGGCGACGAGGTGTTCGCCGGGTATCGCCGTTATCGTTGGCATTGCTTCGAGGAACGCGTGCGGAGGGTGGTGCCGGCAGCTCTGGGCCGTCCTCTGTTCGGAATGCTCGGCGCGCTTTACCCCAAGCTCGACTGGGCGCCACGACCGTTGCGCGCCAAGGCGACGCTGGAGGAACTAGCGCGCGGTCCGGTTGAGGCTTATTTCTCGTCGGTATCGATCTGCGGCAGCGTGCTGCGGCGGCGGCTCTTCAGCTCGGGGCTCGCGCGCGAACTGCAAGGGTATGATGCCGTAGATGTGCTGCGCTCGCATATCGGCCGGTGCGGCAGCGACGATCCGTTGTCGCAAGTGCAATATGCTGATTTCCACACCTATCTCCCGGGCGACATCCTCACCAAGGTTGACCGCGCCAGTATGGCCAGCTCGCTCGAAGTGCGCGTCCCGCTGCTCGACCACACGCTGGTCGAGTGGGCGGCGCGGCTGCCTTCCGGTCTGAAGCTGCGCGGGCGCGAAGGCAAGCACGTCTTCAAAGCGGCCCTCGAACCGTATGTTGCGAAGGACATATTGTACCGCCCCAAGCAGGGCTTTGCGGTGCCGCTCGCGCAATGGTTCCGCGGCCCGCTGCGCCCGCGGCTGCGCGATACCTTGTTCGGACCGGTGCTGCGCGGCTCCGGTCTGTTCGACATGGATACGCTGGCGCGGCTCTTCGATCAGCACCAGTCAGGCGATCGCGACCACAGCGCGGTCCTTTGGACGCTTTCGATGATGGAAGCGTTCTTGCGACAGGTCGACAGCGGCGGCCGGTCCGAAGCGGCGCCGCAGCCCGCCGAGGTCATCGCCTGACCGGCTCTCCGCTGGCGCAAATCGCGCCGCCGGATTATTCTTCCCGCGCTGTCCCCGTAGCTCAGCCGGATAGAGCAACAGTTTCCTAAACTGTGGGTCGCAGGTTCGAGTCCTGCCGGGGACGCCATGTCTATCCTCCGCTCAAAGAATTACAAGGAGTTAGGAGCCGATTTTGTAAATCCCGACTTCGAGTTTTACAGTTTCTGTTCCGGTTTTGGCCCTAGCGGCGCGGGTTTTGGCTCTGCCGGCGCGCATTAGCCGGACCTGGTCGACGCGCCGAGTGTAGCGCTGAACCTCGATTAGCGAGTGCCCGGTTATGGCCGCAATCTCATGCGGGGTGTAACCATCCTCGGCCATTTGAACGGCGGCCGTCACGCGAAGACCGTGGGCGTGGCAATCTTTCGGTAGGCCGGCCAGGTTACACCACAGGCGAAATTTATTGCGGAAGCTATCGACGCCGAAGGCGCGGCCGCGAGCGGTGGTAATGAACGTCTCATTGCCGGTCGGAACGAAACGAACCGCGGTGAGGGCCTCGTCAGTAAACTCAACGTAGCCTTCCCAGCCGGTCTTCTTCTGTTTGATGTAGATCGCGTCACCTCGCACGTCGCCGCGGCCCATGCGTACGACGTCCGAAGGGCGCTGGGCGGTTCCGAGAAGAAGCTCCAACGCGAGCCGCGCGGTGCTGCCGAGGGGATGGCGCCGTCGGTAGCGCGAGAGTTCGTCCTCGGTCCAGGGACGATAACTGGTCTCCTGGTGCTTGGGCGGTTTGACGCCTTGGCTCGCATCATGTTCGATCGCGCCGACGCCGACGCAATATTGCAACATGCGGCGTAGCGCTTTCAGGAATTTGCCCGCCTGCGCCGGGGTGTCGGCATAGCCTTCGAGAGCATTCTCGACATGGCGGCGTTGCAAATGCGCTAGCCGGCGATCGCCCCATTGGTCTCGCCAGTGACTCAAGATGTTAAAATGCCAGCGCTGGGTGCTCTCGGCGAGCTCGTTTCTGAACTTGGTCGAGGCGGTATAGAGGACGAACGCATGGCCTACGGTGCCTGGCTTGACCCGCTCGGCGCCGATCTCCGAACGCTGACCGGGCTCGCGGCCGGTGATATAATCGGCCGACGCGGTGCGGTAGGCCTCCCACCATTCGGGTCCGAGCAAAGGCTTCGGCAACGGAACGCGGACGTCGCCGCGGCGAAAGTAGGTATGCCATTGGCCGTAGCGATCGCGCACCGCGTGGACGTAGCTCGGGAATGCTCTTGCCGGGCGTTTCATGCGCCACTGCCTGGCTTGGCCGGGAGGGGGTTAGGTGGGCGGTCAAAGTCATTGACTTCGGCCGGATCTGCCTGGGTCTTGAGATCGATGGTGTACCTGGACCCATCGGGCCTCCTGACCTTGACGCGCGTTGCGCCGGCGGCCCTGGCCACCGCAGTAGCGGTCCTCAGGGTTTGCTCGAGGGGCGGGGCCTTGGCGCGCGACACCGCTCAATCCTTATCGAGAGTGCGACCGCGCTCCTCGATCGCGGCCTGGTCATAGCGTGGTGCCAACATCTTTTATGCTCCTTAAAAAAGGCTCATCCAGTACATGTAAGGGAAAGAATTTGCATCCCATAACAACAGAAATATCCTCAATAGACACTGAGGAGGTTCATCACTGATATCTAAGTTGAGTACGCAGAATCTTTCCTATTTCGAGGATCGACCTTTCCGTAATCCGTCTAAATTGGGTAAGATCGGTGTCCACGTAGTACTCCTTTGCTTTTCGCTTCCAGGCGTCGACTTCGTCGCGGGGAGGGTGCAAACTTTGGTGCTGGTCGTATGGATTCGGCAGATCATACCGACCTTCGCCATTGACATGGCGTCCGCGGATCGAAATATCACCAAGTATTCCAGGAGTGTGGACAGTAATTTCGATGAACGGGGGCGACCCGATCTTTTGTCCCTCGAATTCGGGGATATCGTTATACATGGCGATTTCGAGGGAACCGTCGGTCGCTGCCGCAGCGAGGGCCTCGACAGCATCGATAAAGCTGTGGTCAGGCGGCAAACTCCTCAGCGACGCAATCCTGCTGTCCGCATATCCGTTACTCATGCCCTTGTGCAGACGCGTTTCGCTGAACCGTCGCACCGTTTCTGCCGAGTCCTTCACGTGACTGCTGCCTAAAACGGCGACGAGCAAGTGGGCAGCATCGCGGGCCGTCATCCGTGCCGCGCTGTTGCCCCGGCCGCTCTTCGATCGCAAGCCTGCGACGACCAGATTGCGGTCATGCTGCACGATCGTCGCCGCTGCGATACCAAGAAGTTCCGAGAATTTGCTAACAAGCTCACCGGGGCTGGCCACAAGATTCATCAACCATCAACGCCACCATTCATGTTTTAATCGAATGGCCCTCGGTTGTCAAGCACCATTTGCTGAAAAGTCAAATGGCAAGGCGGTATGCGTGACCGCGTGATTAGCACTCGAGGCCAGCAACATTGGCGATCGACCACCAGGCGTTCATCGACATCCTCTACCAGGGCGAAGGTACGGTCGGTGGCACGATGAGCTCAGGGTCGGCCGATTTCTCGCGATGCGGCGTGCTGTCGTAGAGTTCCGCGATCACGTCGTAATCGACGCGCGACGATCGCTGCATCTCAGGACCTTCGTAGGACAGGCTTAAATGCTAGAACCGGGTTTGAGAAGCGTCCAGCGCTCACGCCTGAGCCGAAGGCAGACGGCGCGTAGGGGGCATGAAGACCAGTTCGCGCCGCCGGGGCCGAATGGCCGCTGTCCGTTCGGTCACGCGACCTTCACTGGGATGCACGGGAATGAGCGAAACGCGCCGTAAGCGGTCGTTTCCGAGACCCCGATTGAACCGCTGAGGATCGCCGCGCCTGTCAAGCCAGGCGTCGAATGAGCAATCTGACTTCCTCCATCATCTGCGGTTCGTAAATAGGCCTCCGCGGCGGCGGTTTCGCTGGAGGTTTATCGGGAGATATCGTCGGAGGCCCGTTTAACCGAGGCGGCTGCGGCCGGGGGAGGTTCCTGCGCCGGTGTCGCCATAGGCAACCGAGGAGCGTCAGCGCCAACTTCAACCGGAACGTCAACGTGGTGGCGGCGGCTTCTACGGTAGATTATAATGGGGAGGTTGCGGTGGCGTCGCCGCCCACGTCGCGGCGAGTGCCGTAGGTCGGCGCCGCTGCTGCCAGCATGCCGGCAGCTTGGGAAGTCCGCTCCCTGAGCTGGAGATCGGTGAAATAGTGGGTTCTCTGGCGGCTCACGCCGTTCGGATAGGTGGTGCTGACATGATGCAAACCTTGGAGTTTTTGCGTGAGCACGCGGTAACGTTGCCGCTGTTGGCGAAATTTGCCATTGCGATGGCGGTCATTGTAGGGGTTCCCCCCCTGGCTCGCCGAGCGCATTTCCCGATTGTGGTCGGAT
>Ga0310909_10000030_pt1 | contig 52808 bp, 43 predicted proteins | sample GREbulkMGT000H_FD_203449 | JGI IMG/M metagenome (GOLD analysis project Ga0310909, IMG submission 203449) | Lab enrichment of tropical soil microbial communities from Luquillo Experimental Forest, Puerto Rico - GRE.bulkMG.T000H | ecosystem: Environmental > Terrestrial > Soil > Tropical forest >... | reverse complement strand
GCCACCATCTGCGCCAACCACGTTCAGCCCACCAGTGACCTGCCAGCATTCACCATCCTCACCACCCCAACCCCACTGCAGCGGCGGGCCCTCGAACTACTCGGCGTCTCCCACCGCCACGGTTTCGCGTAGTCACTACACCCAACCAGCTAGGCCACAAAACCGCTGGTCACAGCCCAACACGCCGCGACACTAGGGGGAACTTCGGCCTAAGGAGTAAAACCCGGCCATCGCTGCAATCCTTTCCGTTCCCAGGTGGTCCATCAGCCGTCTGCCGCGGCAACCACCGCAGCTCCTCGCTCAGAGTCCGATGGCGTCGAAGGCGTTGTTGTCGATGATGGCGTGGCTCATCCGCTTCAGGATTGCCAGTGAGTACTCGTCGGGTTGCATTCGCGGCTGGTATGCAGCACGGCCGATCGTGAAAGCCCAGGCGGACCAGGGGTAGAAGAGCTGCTGGCAGTAGGCGCGCCAGGCTTCTTCGGTGGCGGGGGGCTTGCCACCGTGTTCGGTGAGGCGTTCGAGGTAGAGCTCGAGCAGGTCACGATCCCATTCCCGGCGGTTCTCGGGCTCGCAGGCTGAGGACACAAAATAGGCGAAGTCGTAGGCCCAGCCGCCCTGCATCGCGAGTTGCCAGTCCGTCCAGCCCATGCGGCCATCGGCGGTGACGTAGGACTGACCGACATGGGCATCGCCGTGCAACAAAGTTCTTGGCAGCGAGTTCGTGGCCAGTTCGAGCGCGCGCCGGGTCCCTTCCCAGAGGCGGTCGGCCTGCCCGTAGATGCGCGGTGAAATGACGGCCTTGGCGCGCTCCATGCCGACCTGGCAGCGTTTCCGCATGTCGAGGAAGGCGCTGATGATGCGGAAGTGGTCGACCGGCGTCTTGGGCAGCGCGCGCAGGTCGGGGTGCTCCCACATGGTTCCGTGCATCCGGGCGAGGTTCTCGACGAGATCCTCGACCTGCGTGCGCTCCAACGGATGAACCGGTTCCACGAAGCTGGCGCCCTTAGTCGCGGCGATGTCTTCCATCAGTACCACGGACTTCCACGAACGCTCGTCGATTGCGCCGCCGAACCCACGCGGGGTCTCCATGTCGATCTTCGGCCGCAGAGTGGTAAAGAAGACGACCTCGCCGCGTTGCGCGTCGGCCGACCCCAGCAGCACGCGCTGGCGATAGCTCGAAGCCAGTTTCATGAAGAGTTCCGTCGGGAGGCCGGCGCGGCTGCCTTCTGCGTTGTACGTGACGCGCAGCGCGGCCCGGGTGGAGGTCCCTGCGCTCCCCCCCGGAATGCTGAATGACGTGACGCACGCTCCCGGTACGCCGCGACAGAGCCAGCCGGTGAGCCACTCGTCAGTGATGTCCCGCACCGTTCCCGGGACCTCATTGACGCGGCGCACGGGCTTGTGGCGGACTTTCTCGGTCAGGGTGCTGGCGCCGACCGCAATCGCCCGTCCGGCAAGCCATCCCTTACCGCCGCGGTGGCTCATGTCCGGTTCCCTCCCTTGCGCGGTCATGGCCGGAAGGCCGGTCCGCTGAACGGTCCGCCGGTTTTACCGGGCACGACCGGAATGATCTTGGCGACCTCGCCGTTGGGCAGCCGCAACGTCCCATCGGGCCCGGTGCGCGGAATGGAGTCGTTACCGCGCGGATTCGGCTGCCCGGCCCCCGGGCACAGGCGGTCGGTCCCGCCACCGCAGACACCGCCCAAGAAGTAGGACCGCTGCTGCAGATCCTTCGGCCATTCGCTGGCGTGCGATCCGATGAAGATCGTGGCGGGCAGCACATAGATGAGCATCACGGCGTTGGCCGCACCGAACATCGCAAAGAACCGGACCAGATTCTTCCGCCCGGTGCTCAGCGACATCGTGCTAAGCCCACGTTCGGCGACCGTCTCGCCCCTGTCGTTGCGGAAGAACCGCAGCGCGCCGAAGCCCGTCCACAGCGCGGAGGCGAGCGCGGCGAGATGCAGGGGGAACGCATGGTAGGAGTCCGGGAAGATCACCAGGTCATGCCCGGCACCGGGGAACTCCCAGAACCCCAGCGGCATGAACGCGAAAGCCTCGATCGGGATGTCCAAGAGAAATCCCGCGACGAACGCGGTCAGCACGATACGCGGGCGGCTCCAGTGCGGCCAGCGCCGCCGCATCCAGCCCATCAGCTTGCTGACGACAACCGTCATCAGAAAGAACAGCGAGATGTACATGCCCGGCAGGAACGGGAAGGGCTCCACCGTCGTCGCGCCGGGCGCCGCGTAGGAGTTCCAGCCAGGAACCTCCGCCACCCATGAACCCATGTTCGGCAAATAGGAGTTGTAGACGATCCAATGGCCGAAGTAGTTGCCGACCGGATCAATCCACCAGACGGAGGCGAAACACAACACGAGCAGGCCGTCCGTGGTGAGCCCGCGGCCGCGGCGCCACGGCCGCACGAGGAACCAGTACACGACGATGATCGCTGTTATCGCGAGCAGGATCTCCCCCGCGACGAGCACGACCTTCATGGCCGTCGGCGGATCGCTCGGCCCAACCGGCACACGTTCGAAGTTCGGTCCCGTGACCCACCTGATCATCAGGTAGGCCACGAAAGCAAACGTCACAGCGCCGAAGCCCGCCCACCACTGCACGGGCTGAAGCTTGCGAACCGTCGCCGCCGGGCTCGGCGGGGATTTAATGGCAACCATGTGTCGTGCTCCGAGTTGTCGTCCCAATGTCGTACAAGGCGGACTTAAGATAACAATTATTCTCTAAATGCTCAAGCTCTATATACGGAACTGCCTGCCGCGGAAGCCGCAATAGCCTATTTCAACTGGAATTATATGCAAGGATCTGCGTTTGACGTCTCGCGATATTAGATTATGATCGCACTCTAGTTGGTTAGCAGCGGAGGGACCTCCTATGGTCAGGATCCTTGGGTGTCATTGGCCCAATCGGGACGTCACGACCGACGTGGACGCCGCCCCTGCCGGGCAACCGGTCGGATCGGGTCGCCCCAGATGAGCGCCCAAGTTGGGGTGCGACGGCTCGACCCCGAGCCCGCGCGCCCGCCCGACTATCGTCGAGCAATGGCCGAGGGCTCCGACGATCGCGCTGACGATCCGGTGCCCCTCCGCAGACGCCGCCAACGCAAGAGCACCGAGACCTTGCGCACCGAACTCCTGTCCGCGGCTGCGACCGTCTTCGCCCGGCGCGGCTACGGCGGAGCCAGCACCAAGGAAATCGCGGATCTTGCCGGAACAACCCAAGCCTCCATCTACCGCCACTACGGCTCCAAGGCCGACCTATTCGTCGCTGCGGTTGCCGACCCCTTCGTCGAGCTCATCGAGGACTACACCGCGGCCTTCACCGAGCAGTCACGCCACAGCCCCGACCCCTACCGGCTCACCGAAACCCACATCGCCAACCTCTACGACCACCTCTACGCGAAGCGCACCGCAGTCCTCGCGCTCATCTGCGCCAGCGGCGACCCAGACGCCGAGCAACCCGTCAGAACCGTCGTCACCCGCCTCAACGAAATGTTCGACGTCTTCCAAACCGTCAGCGTCGACGTCTGGAAACACGGCGGCCCCTACCAGATCGAACACGCCAAACTCTGGCACCGACTCATCGCCGGCATGGTCGTCTCCGCCACCGCCCTCGAACCCCTCTTCCTCCCCGACGGCTGGTACAAACCCACCCGCAACGAAATCATCAACGTCATGACCAGCATGATCACGTCCGGCATCTTTGACCGAGGTTCATTTGAGCGGCATTCGTCGGCAGGCCCGACCAAGACCACTGAGGCGGGCACCTGAGGCGAGAGAACGTGCGTAAAACCCTATCCCCCAGACGATCGCCAACCGCACGTCGGTCAACAGTGCAACTTCGCTACCCGTGCTTGCTTTAACCCCGTTCGCCTGCGCCGCTGACCGCCCATTTGCGCGAAACTTCAGGTGCTTCTGAGCTTCATGTGGCTCACCCGGATTCGGCAGCAGGCTCTCGGCCCGCCTGGTACTGGCGTTCCTCGTCTTTGATGGCACGGAACAACATGACGGACAGGACAATCATCCACGCGGTGAACACCGCGACCGGAATCCAGAAGGCCAGCAGTCCATTCCACGCCAGCACGCCGTGCTTGAAGAACGGGATCAGGACGCCGGGCAGGAAAATGATCTGCGCCCACAGGTTGAACCACCCAACCCAGCGCGGAAACACCGGCGAGGACGACTTGTCGCTCAAGATCGCCAGCGTGATAGCCAACCCCTGGACGGTGATCACCGGCACCGGGATGAGAAAGCCCATCCACGCAAGGTCGTTGAGCCGTTGCGTAATCTCGATATTGTCCAGTGGCCGAAACGCGGCCGCTTGCCAGAACACCACCGGCACCACGAAGACCAAAACAAACGCCGCACCGAGAGCCAGCTGGGTGTACGCCATGACAGACGATCGGCCCTCGATTCGCTTGAGCTGCACAGTGATCACCGCTGTCCATGCCCCGTATAGCGCGCCGCCTACCAAAACGCAGACCATCCCGGCCCGGATGCCGACAGTGTTATTCGCGTAGCGAGCCGCGACCTCGGCGGGACCGAGGCTGGGGGGTATCGGGGGAATGAAGCGGGCCAAAAGCAGCAGACCGATCAACCAGATGACGGCGGCGACCGGCCCCGCCCACGCGCATATCCGTTGATTCGTCGCGTTCATCGCAGGCTCCCCCTCGTTCGCCGCGGTTTGCTCAGACCCTATTCAGCTGTGTGTCCCGCAGAACCCGACTCGCCGCACGTTCTCCGCCCAGGACGGCGCGTTCGATGCCACCCGAGCCGAAGAGCGTGCTTGTGACGTGAACGCCGCGTTTGGGTAGTCGCGCGCGCATGTCGCTGATTCCCTTCCAATAGCCCGGCGACGGCCAATACCCAGTGTGCGGCCAACGGGCCACGCCACCCAGGTCACGGTGTCCCCGCAGGCTCGGGTAGTAGGACTCAATGAACGCAGCGGCCCAGTCCACCAGTTCGCTGTCGCTGCGCTGCATCATCGCGGCCGTGACGGCCGCTTCGGTAAACACCGTGACGAGCGTCTTGCCCTTTGGCGCCCGGTCGGGTGCCTTGTTCTGTTGCATCATCACCAGCAGCGCCTCGTCCGATTCATTGCTCGGGACGAGAACCGAGTAGGCCGGGGTCGGTGAGGGCGCGGCGTATCCCAACGAAATGCTCATCAGCGGAACGTCTTTGAGACCGCGACCGAACTCACCACCTGCTTGCTCCAGCGCCGGCCATATCGAAACCGCCTCGTGGTACGGCACGGCCAGCACACACGTGTCGGCTTTCAACCTCGTCGTCCCGCCGTCACTTCGGTAGCCGACCGTGACACCTCCGTCACCGTCGTCGACCGAGGTGACCTGGGCCCCGTAGCGTACGTCGAGCCGGCGGGAAAGTGCCTCGGGCAGGCGCGCCATGCCACCTTCGATCGCGACCATCTTCTTGGTACCGACCGCAAACGCGGCCAGCACGGAGAGCCCGCTGGCGTTTCTGGTGCCGGTTCCCGCGAAGGCGCGCAGGATCGGATCCACCAGCTGCTCGGTGACCTCATCGTTGAAGTAGCGCACGCACAGGTCGTGCGCAGTGCCGTGATCGGCCGCGGCGTGGTCGGTCAGTGCATAGGGGTCCAGGCCTCGGATCTGTGGACGCAGCCGCAGATACCCTCGGGTCAGTGCCAGCTTGGCGCGCGGTGACAACACTGGGCTGGCCACCAGGGAAAGCGGCCGGCTGCGGTCGACCGTCACGGCGCGGCCGCCGCGCAGGACATCGACCACCTGGCTGCTCGCGACGATCTTGTCGCCAAGTCCCACTTCGCGGGCAAGCCCGAGATATCGCACGAAGCTGGCGTTGATCAGGTCGCATCCGGTGTCGATCAGGTACCCGTCGCGGTCCTCAGTTTGGGCTTGTCCTCCTGCTCGATCGGCGCGTTCCAACACGATCACCTCGAGCCCGGCCTGCTGCAAACGATAGGCCGCGGCCAGACCCGACAGTCCCGCGCCGACGACTACGGCGCTGCTACTCATCGATTACCCCTGCGGCTCAACGCGTGCCGGCCGTTTGGGCGGGACCCTCGGACGCCGCCGCGAGGTCACCGAACGCTTCGATGATGTTGGTGAAGCAGTCCGCACTCTCCTCAGCGGAAAACGGCGGCACATAGGGGCAGTGCAGCACGACGTGCTCGATCACACCGTCGAACTCGGCCAGCTTTTGGCGGGCCTCTTCCGCTGTGCCGGTGATGCTGAGCGCCTCGACAATGCGATCGTCGGTGTGGGCGAATGCCGCCAGGCCCTCGCGGCGCATTCGGGCGCGAAGCTCGTCGACCTGGTCCTGAAAGCCGTGCAGCTTCGCGACGGCATCGCTGACGGGGTGCACCGCGTAGAAACCGACCTGTAGCCGGGCACGCCGCATGGCGACGTCACGGTCGGGATGCACACAGCAAATGTTCTCCACGCACAACTCGATGTCCGATAGGTCGCGACCGGTGATCGCCGCTCCCGCGGCGATCTTGGGCTTGACCGACTCCTCCAGGAATCTCGGGGTGGCAAAATATCCCAGCCAGCCATCGGCCTTGCGTCCACACAGCTCGAGCATGGCCGGTCCCATGGCCGCGAGGTAGATCGGAATCTGCGGACGCGCCAACTCGCGGCTGCCCCAAGGGTTGAGCGGCGGGGGATTGAAGCGATAGTGCTCACCGTCCAACGGCGCCGCCTTCCCGGTGCTCAGGTACTCCCAGGAGTGCCGCAGCACGTCGATGTACTCCGACATCCGGGCAACCGGTCGTTTGGCGTCTGTCGAATGAAGGCGCTTCAGCAACTCCGGGGCTCCGGTCCCCAGGCCGAAGATCATGCGGCCGCCCGACATCTCGTCGATATCGGCGGCGGCGTTGGCCGCCTCGAACGGGCTCCGGCTGAACGCGGCCGCCAGACCCGTCCCAAGCTTGATGCGCCGCGTCTGGACGGCGGCCCCCGCCAGCATGGTGAACGGGTTGCGATAGACCTCGTAGTCGAAGGCCGAATAGAAGCCGGCCGCCTCGGCCCGGCGCGCGTATTCGAACACATTCGGTATGGGCCCGGTGCGACTGGGCAAGGTGATTCCAACCCTCAACTTCTGTTCTCCTTGTGGATTCGGAAGGCTCACTTGCAGTATGAACGGTCGTTAGCAGAATAGGCTATTCCGCAGCCACTCACCAGCAGGTTGCGCGTTTGCTACCTGGACTACCGCTACCATCAGACGAAACGATCGTTATCACCGTCATTGGTGAGAACGTTTTTCCACCCCAGGGCTGCCGCGCAGCTTTGGCGTTGACGGACGTCACGAGGCTGCTCTACAATTCGAGATAGATCGTCTCAAATAGGGGGGTGTGCCGCAGCCCACGCGGATCGCCGCCAGATGGGAAGCAAAGGTGACCGAGGTCCCCCCGTACGCCGCTATCGGCCACGCCGCCGCGCTGTATGAACGCGGCGTGGCCAGCCATGACCGCGGTGAATACACCGCCGCCGAAAAGTTGTGGCGCAAGGCCGCCGAGGCCGGCCACAGTGATGCGCAATTCGACCTGGGTGCGCTCCTGCATGAGCGCGGAGACGTCGACTCGCTGGCCCAAACCGAGGAGTTGTGGCGCAGTGCGGCTGCCGCCGGGCACCCTCACGCTCAATACAACCTCGGGATACTGCTGCATCCACGCCAAGATGAAGCGTCGGTCGCGGAGGCCGAGAAGTCGTGGCGCAGCGCCGCCCACGCCGGCCATGCCAGGGCCCAGTACAACCTGGGTTGCCTGCTCGATGATCGGGGGGATGACGCTTCGGTAGCCGAGGCGGAGAGATGGTGGCGCTCGGCCGCCGAAGCGGGCCACATCGAGGCCGCGAACAACCTCGGCGTGCTGTCCGACGAGCGCGGTTCCGCGGAGGCGCGGCATTGGTGGCACATGGCAGCTGAGGGCGGGCATCTTGGCGCGCAACTCAATCTCGGTGTTCTCTTATATGAGCAGGGCGACGCCAAATCGGCCGAATCCTGGTGGCGCACAGCCGCTGACGCCGGCAACGCTGACGCGCAGTACAACCTCGGTGTCCTTCACTACGAACACGAGGGCGACGAGGCGGTTGCCGAAGCTCAGAAATGGTGGCAGATGGCCGCCAACACCGGCCACACCGACGCGCAGTACAGCCTGGGTGCACTCCTGGCCGAGCGAGCCGACCCCGAATCGATCGCTGAGGCCATGCGCTGGTGGCGGATCGCTGGCGGCGCCGGCCACTGCGAGGCCCAGTACAGCCTCGGCGGCCAGCTGTTCGGGCACGGCCAGGCCGGCTCGCTGGCCGAAGCGGAGATGTGGTGGCGCAAGGCGGCGCACGCCGGACATCTCAGTGCGCAATACAACCTGGGTGTGCTGCTTTTTCAGCGGGGAGACGCCAGATCGCTCTTTGAAGCCCAAGCGTGGTGGCGCGTGACCGCCGACGCTGGCCACGTCAGCGCTCGAGGCAACCTCGATGAGCTAGCCAAGCACTGCCCACAAGAGTTGGCTCAGCCGTGATGCATATCCTGCGACGCTCCCGGCATCAGCGTGACTTGCGACCCGACCACGACCGGGAATGGCAATCGATCGACTGGTCGGCACACACCCGTGACGCGATCATTCGCGGTCGCCGTATCCGGTACGCCGAGATTGGAAGTGGCCCGGCGGTGGTACTGATTCACGGGCAGGGGGGCGCTTGGCAATGGTGGCTACGGGTCATGCCGACTCTGGCCGCACACGGCCGGATGATCGCCGTCGACCTTGCCGGTTTCGGGGCATCTGAGCCGATCGCCGACGACGACGATGTGTTCCAAGAACACGTCGGGACGATTGTCGGTCTGCTCGATCACCTCGGGCTGGCAAAAGCGATCATCGTGGGCCACTCCATGGGTGGTCTCGTTTCGCTGCAGGTCGCATGCGATCATCCAGAACGGGTCTCGGGCCTGCTGTTGACCAACGCCGGGGGGGCCAACGTCAGCCCGGGTCGGCTCCGATGGATCCTGGCCGTCTTGCGTCTATTCCACGCCTTCTTTTCGATTCCGTGGGTTCCGCGGGTCGTCGCTAAGACTCGCTGGCTGCGGGCCGTTCTCTTTTCCGCGGGCGTCTATCATCGGCGGACCCTTTCTGAGCCGTTGGCGCTGGAAATCCTCCCTCGCATGGCTGCACCCGGATTCACGCGGTCACTCGAGGCCGCAGCGGCTGCGGTCAATCGCGTGACACCCCAGGCTGTAACGTGTCCCTCCCTGGTTGTGTGGGGCACCCACGACCGGATTCTGCCGGTGTCAACCGGCCATGAGCTGGTGTCGAAGATTCCTGATGCGCGGCTGGTACTGCTCGAGGCAGTCCGTCACAGCCCCATGATCGAGGTTCCAGACCAATTCAGTCAGCTACTTGCCGACTTCGCGCGAGATCCCATCAACGGTCGGCCCCTTAGCCAGGAACCGCCAATGCCGAACGTCGCGCCGCGTCGTCGCAGATGGTGGCGCAGGCGCCAGAAAGTCAGAATCACGGACAGCGTTGGGTCCTACCCACGTCGATCAGTTTCATAGCCGGCCAATCGAAGTGCGCGCCGAGGAGATTTAGGGATGGGAAAGTCTGGTCGTGAGGCCTTAGACGAACTGCGTTACTGGGGGCATGACCCGGAGCTCAATCCGCTCGACGCTCTGATGTGGCGGACCGAGCGCCCGCCGGCGAATTCATGGACCGGTGTGGTCCTGATGATCTTTGATTCGGCGCCAAAATGGGCGCACGTGGTCGAAGCCCACGAGTGGGCCCTGAATGTCGTGCCACGGTTCATGGACAAGGTCGTCGAACCCCTTATCCCGGTGGGGCCGCCGGTGTGGACCCGCGATCCGAACTTCGATCTGAGCTACCACCTGCGGCGAGTGCGCCTGCCTCGGCCCGGCAGCATGCGGCAACTACTCGAAATCGCTCAAACCCAGGGCGTCATCCCCCTCGACCGGAACCGCCCGCCCTGGGTGGGGCTGTTCGTCGAGGGCCTAGAAGGTGGCCGTTGCGCCTACATCTTGCAGGCGCACCACGTGTTGATGGACGGGGCAGGCGCGACCCAATTGTTCGGTCGCATCATGGGGCGCAGGCGGGAAAGCCACCCGGGATATTTGCCGGAATGGACCGACAAACGCCCGACATTCACCCCGGCTCAAGCGACGTCTTCGGGCATCTCGCGAGTCGTCAAGAACATTCCCGCGGCGGCGGGCAAGGTCGGTGCAGCGGTGGCCGGCGCCACACTGAATCCGTTGCGAGCGGCCAAGTACGCGAGATCGGCGGCGCGGGTGGTAGCTCCGCAGTCGGACACGCTTCCTGATTCCGTGAAGGGCGGCGCGCGCACCGCCTGGAGGTTCGCGGTGTTGGAATGCGAGCTCACCGACCTGAAAAGGGCGGGGGCCGCGGCGGGCGGCACGGTCAACGACGCCTTTGTCTCGGCCGTCCTCGGTGGCCTGCGCGAGTACTACAAGTCGCAAGGCACCGACTTGCCCGACATCCCCATCTCGATGCCGGTTTCGGTGCGCCGCAAGGACGATCAGATGGGCGGAAACCGGTTCACCGGCGCATTTTTCAGCGCGCCCGCCGGAACCAAGGATCCCGCTGAACGCATCCGCATCCTGCACGACCGGGTGCTGGCGGTGCGCAACGAACCGGCACTCGACGTCATGGGCTCGGTCACGCCACTTTTGAACTTCGCTCCGTCGGCGGTGGTTACCACGGCGCTACAACAACTGACCACCTCAGCACTCCTCACGACAAGTAGTTGGCCGGGATTGACCGAACCCGCCTACGTGGCCGGCGCCTCTTTCGACAAGATGTTCGTGTTCGGGCCGCTACCGGGTACCTCGATGTGCGCGGCACTGTGCAGCCATGTTGGAACGTGCTGCATCGGCATCAACGCCGACGGCGCGGCGTTTCCGAACATCGACAGCCTGTGGGCCGCGATGCAGCAGGGCCTGGATCAAGTACTCGCCTTGGGCAAGTGATCGGGCAGCAGCTACCTCGCCCTGGCACCCGTTCGGCGAAAACAGTGGTGCAAGACCCCGGCCCCGTTCTGCATGCCCCGAACCGGGCCGATATCGGCATCGCACCCGGCGTTGTTGCACCGAAGCTCAATAGGCGCTACGCCCGGTCGCCTACAGGGTCGGCACGCACCGCGTTGAGCATCTCAGTCGAGGTGCGAGGCCCCGGTTGTGGCCGGCTGCTCCCCCCAGGTCCTCGCGCGTGTACGTGACGTGAACGTAAGGTCGGATCTACTCTGGGTTAACAGCGTGCATCGTAGGAGGTGGGCCTACCGTGCGTATCGGCTCCCGTCCGGTCCGGGTCGACAAGCGTTCCCGGCGGTTATCGTGCATCGCCCTGCGCCCAATGGCAGCGCAACCGGACAGCCATCGCTAGCGTGAGCGCTTTTGATGGCAACCGCAGATCCTGCACAGACTCAGCGTCCCGACGCCGACTCGATCGTCGCGGAGTTGGCGGGAGCCGGCTTTGCGGACGCCACCCTGATAGGGAAGGGCGGATTCGGTGCTGTCTATCGGTGCATCGAAACCAGCTTGGACCGCACTGTCGCAATCAAAATCCTTCGCCCCAACCACAACGAAGAGGATCTGACCCGCTTCGTGCGTGAGCAACGCGCGATGGGACGGCTTTCCGGCCACCCCAACATCGTGGGCATCCTGCATGTCGATATCACCGATCGCGGCGAACCCTACATCGTCATGCCGTATCACGCGCGCGGCTCAGTCGATGACCGGATACGCGAGTCGGGACCGTTCAGCCTTGGCGACGGCCTGCGCCTCGGCGTCAAGATCGCGGGTGCCCTCGAAACGGCTCACCTCGCCGGAATCCTGCACAGGGACGTCAAACCCGCGAACATCCTCATCTCGGGCTATGGCGAACCGCAGCTGGCCGACTTCGGCATCGCGCGAGTCGTCGACGCATTTGAAACATCGGCCAATCTGATCACGGCATCCCCGGCTTACGCCGCCCCGGAAGTGCTCTCCGGGCACCCCCCGACCGTCGCATCGGACGTCTACAGCCTTGCCGCAACGATGTTCTGCGCACTTACCGGCCACGTAGCCTACGAATCCCGCGAGGGCGATGGCATCGTCACTCGGTTCCTGCGCATCAGCGATCGAGTCCGAACCGGCCTGGATGAGGCGTCGTTGCCGGTCGAACTGAGCGCGGTGATCGAGCGCGCCATGGAAGTCAGCCCGGGTGATCGTCAGTCGAGCGCGGTCCAGTTCGGTGAACAGTTGCAGGAATTGCAAGAGGCCCTGGGCTTCGGAGTGGATTCGATGATCACCCCAGCGGCCGAAGTCGAGGACGATGCTCGACCTCTGAACGCGCCTTCGGTCGGGCCATCTGGGCGAGTCAGCAAACGATCCCGGGGGTCGATCAGAGCCGATTACGACCGACCTCCAACGCCCTCGACACGGTTTTGGCCACCGGCGCCGCTGCGGCGCACGGTGGTCAGGGATCGACTGATCGCGACACTGAGTGCCCATGGCCCACGACGTTTGACGTTGATCCACGGCCCCGCGGGTTTCGGGAAAAGTACGTTGGCCGCGCAGTGGCGCGACCACTTGCTGGCCAACGGAACAGGCGTTGCGTGGCTCACCCTCGACGAAGACGACCGAAACGGCACGTGGTTCCTGGCTCATCTGGTCGAAGCGGCTAGACGCGTGGATCCCGTCCTGGTTTCCGGACTGGACCTGCTGATCCAACAATTCGGCGCGGATGCCGAACGAGAAGTGCTCACCAGATTCGTGGACCAAATACATCGGCGCGACAACCAATTCGCGCTGATCATCGACGACTGGCATCGGGTGGCAGGATCGCCGGCAACCCAAATCCTCGAGTTCCTCCTCGACAATGGCTGCCGCCATCTTCAGCTCGTGGTTACCAGCAGAAACCAGGCCGGCCTCCCGATCAGCCGATTACGGGTACGTGACGAGTTGACGGAGGTCGATGCGACGGCGATGCGCTTCGACACCGACGAGGTGCGCGCGTTTGTGCTCGAACGGTGCGGTTTGTCGCTGGACCCCGACAACATAGCCCGCCTTACGGATTCGACTGAGGGGTGGGCGGCCGCCATTCAACTCGCAACCCTGCGGCTGGATCCGGACAAGGATTCATCTGTCAATGAGATCTCTGGTCGGCATCACGCGATCGGCGAGTTTCTCGCCGACAATGTCGTCGATAAACTCGATCCAGATGTCGCCGCATTTCTCCTCGACATCTGCATAACCGAACGGATCTGCGGAGGGCTGGCGGCTGCCCTGAGCGGATCTAACGACGCGCACTTGAAGCTCGAAGACATTGTGCGGCAGGACCTGTTCATAGACCGGCTGGGTGACGATAGCGAGTGGTATCGAATCCATCATCTGTTCGCCGATTTTCTGCGACGCCGATTAGAGCGCGACAACCCCGACCGAAAGCGCGAGCTTCACCGTCGAGCCGCGCTGTGGTTCGGCGAACGCATGCACCTTTCCGAGGCGGTCGATAGCGCCCTTGCCGCCGAGGACCCGCAGATGGCGATGGAGATCGTCGAGCGCCAAGGAATTAGCCTGCTGGATCGGGGACAAAGCGCAACGCTGATGGCGCTCATCGACAAGCTACCTGTCGCCCTGTCGCGGACGCGCCCGAGGCTGCAAGTCGCCATCGCGGCGGCGAACATTCTGACGCGTCACGCCGATGTCGCGCGATCGGCGTTGGCCCGGGTCGACTCCGCCCTATCGTTCTCGCACCTGGAACCCTCCGAGGTGGCCGACCTGAGGATGAAAGCCGATGTCCTACGCGGCGTTTTCGCGATCTTCGGCGACGAGGTTGCCGGTGTTCACGAACTTGTCGACCCGGCGCTGCAGCAGGCCGGGGAGGTTCCTCAGTGGCTGGTCTCGGCCGCCGTGGGAGCCGATATCTGCGCCTCGGCTCACACCTTCGACTTTCAATCGGCGCTGCGCAGGCAAAGCTGGGCCGAGCAGTACCAGCAAGAAAGCCGTGGGCCCTTCGGCGTGATGTTCGCGCACTGTTTCGCGGGCATCGCCGCACACGAACTGCTCGAGATCCCCACCGCAGAACTGCATTTCGAAACCGCGATGTCAGTTGCTGAGACCCTCGGCGGGAGGCAGTCAGTACCGGTCAGGCTCGCCGGCGCCCTCTTGGGGGCGCTGCGCTACGAGCAAGGCAGACTGGACGAGGCTGAACGATTGTTCGAGGCCAGCACTGCCCTCGGTGCCGAATTCGCGCTGGTGGACTTCATGATCGCGACCTACGCTACCGGTGGACGTTTGAAGGCTCTAAGGCGCGAATTCGAAGCCGCCGCAACGCAGTTCGATTTCGGTCTTGAGGCCGCGGAACGGTTCAGGCTGCGCCGGCTGGAAGCACGAATCCGCGACGAGCAGGTTCGTCTCGGGATGCCGGCACAGATAACGACCGACGGCGTGACCGCATTCGACGAACTGGCCGGCACGGCCTTAGAAACCGCGGAATCAGACGAGGCAAGCCTCATCCGACATGAGCTAAGGTCTGGCCCAGGGCCGCGGCTGTTGCGCGCCGTCGAAAGAGCTCGGCTGCTTGTGGCAAGCACCGCCAAACACCATCGACCTCGCGCGCGCCTGCACGCGGGGCTGCTACTCGTCTCGGCTCTGGAAGCAGCGGGACTGCACGATGAGGCGTGCACCAGTCTGCTGCCACTTCTGCAAACCGGCTCGGATTGCGGGCTAAGCCGGGTCTTTGTCGATGAGGGACCACTGCTCATTCAGGCGGTCTCACGGTTGCAGACAGAAACTGCACCGGGGCGGATCGGATCTGTGCCGCACGACTTCATCCGATCGATAACCGAGGAAGAGTTGCTCTTACCTACGTGGCCCGACGAGGCCCGTCATTGATTTCGCCGACTACAAACCGGACGAGTGTTGTGCCGGCGGTCGGTCCTTCACCGGGCGGCGACTTGTTGGTGAAACCGGCATCGACAAGCACAGTGGACCCGGTGATGTAACGCCCGGTGTCGGACACCAGGTGCAGGATCTTAATAGTGACGTCTTCGGGTTCGATCAGCCCATTCTCGACTTGGCGCGGATTTTGCAGGTTCGCCGCGATGGTGGGAAACTCCCGGACAAATTGCCCGAACACTTCAGTGGTGATCATCGGCGAGTTCACGCCGGTCGGGCGCACCGTGTTGACCCGAATCCGTTCCGGTGCAAGCGCATTCGCCCATGCCCGCATCAGGCCCACGACGCCATGCTTGGATGCGATGTAACCCATCCCCCCGGGGTTTCCGTCCGCCACGCCGCCGTAGCGTCCCGCGGTCGAGCTGGTGATGACGATCGCACAGCTGTGTCCGCCGGCGCGGATGTGCGGAGACGCGGGGCGGCGGATCCGCTGCTGTTTCAACCGGAATAGGTGAACGCATTCGTGGCATCGCAATTTCTGCGGGCACTATGTCGGCCGACGGGCATCGATCAGTCGGTCACTGCGGCGGGGCGATGCGCATGGAATTGATGTAATAAATTTCGTGACCGGTCGGGTATCCGCCGCCGTCGGTAGCGATATGCACGTGGTCGTAGTGGTTGGCGGTTTCGTTGCCGTAGTTTGCCGTCCAGCTCGGCGCGCCGACGCCCGGGTAGATCCTCTGTCGCCAGATCACGTGGTTGATCCCCCAACGCCTCGCATTCGCCAGGGCATACCCGGCGATTTGGTTGCCGAGCTGGATACCTTCGGGGGTGTGGTGGTTGGGGATCATCACGTCGATCGCCAACCCATTGGGATGCCACGGCAAGGGATCCTGCCGATACCCACCGATGGTGGTGATCTCCGGGAACAGCACTGCGATGACCCTCGCCGCCCAGATGGTGTGGATCTGCAACCCAGCTTCGGGCGCAACGCCGGGAGGTAGCGGGAACTTGAAGTCCACGGCACTGGTAGGCGCGGTCGCCGCCAGTGCGGCCAGCGCTTGCGCTTCCTCAGGAGTGGCGGTGCGTGGGCCGCTGGCCGGTGCGGTTGGCGGGCTTGCCGAGCTTGTCGGGGATCCTGCCGGGTCCTGAGCCTGAACGCAGCATGCAGGCTTTGTGTTTTGGGCGTGGATCATCCCGACGGCCACGACGAGCGAGGCCGCGATCGTTAACCAGCGGCTTCTGCCGAGCGCTGACAGCTTCCTGCCCACGAAAGCACCTTAGTGCTGCGTAGGACGCGTGTGGCAATCCTTTTCCGGGCCACTACTTATTGGTGAAACCGGCATCGACCATGACAGTGGACCCGGTGATGTAGCGGCCCGTGTCGGATACCAGGTGCAGGATCGTATTCGTGACGTCTTCGGGTTCGATCAGTCCGTTCTCGACGGGAAGCGGATTTTGCAGGTTTGCCGCGATGGTCGGGAACTCCTGGACGAAGCGCCCGAAGGCCTCGTTCGTGATCATCGGTGAGTTGACACCGGTCGGATGCACCGTGTTGACCCGAATCCCTTCCGGTGCAAGCGCGTTCGCCCATGCCCGCATCAAACCGACGACACCGTGCTTGGAAGCGATGTAACCCATCACCCCGGGGTTTCCGTCCGCCAGGCCCCCCACGAGGCCCGCGGTCGAGCTGGTGATGACGATCGCACCGCCGCGTCCACCCGCGCGGATGTGCGGAATGGCCAAGTTGACGGTGTCGAATACGCCGTTCAGCATGATGTCGATTCCGGCGATGTAGGCCTCGCGATGCAACCGCTGTTCGCCGGTGATCGCCATGATTCCGGCGTTCGCCAACACGATGTCGAGCCGCCCGAACTCGGCTACGCCTGTCTCGATGACCTTCGCGACAGCCTCGGTGTTCCGCACGTCTACCACCTCAGCGTGGATGCGGTGGCCGGTCTTTTCGACGAGCTTGACCGTTTCGTCAAGGTCGTCTCGGGTCGCCAGCGGGTACTCCACCCAAGGGTCGTCAGCACAGATATCGAACCCGATGATATCGGCGCCCTCCTCAGCCAATCTGACCGCGTGCGACCGACCTTGACCGCGGGCCAGACCCGAGATCAACGCGACTTTTCCTTCAACGCGACCCATTTGCCAGACACCTTCCGTTGATTTATTCACGCGCCGCAACAGCCGTCGCGACGGCGAGGACGTCGGCGATCTAACACGACACGCCACATATTTAAGCCCTCGTGTCTCAAAATACTAGTTGCGTCGCTCACACATGTCAATGTCCTCGTGCTGCCCACATCTTTGGTGTTCGCCAACTCGCGATGCAGCTTCACATCGAAGCGGTTGAGCACCTCCGGTCGGATCAGCCTCATGTGTGCCACGACGCTGGCGATGCGGAGCTCGAGAGCCTGCTGGGCCGTCTCGGTCACTTCACGTTTGGCGATGTGAAGTCGAACGACTGCGAGATGATGACTTTCATGATTTCGCTCGAGCCCCCGTAAATTCTGCTTACCCGGCCGTCGAGATAGAACCGTGCGACGACGTCGTCACTGTTGTAATGCGACGGCCCAAGAACGCGGGTGCAGCGATCCACGACGCGCCCGTGCAGTTCGGTGGCGTAGAGCTTTGCGATCGCTGCGTCTTGCACGGTGAGATCACCGGCCATGTGCGCTTCCAGTGCGCGGTCTAGCAGGGCCTGACCCGCCTCGATCTCGGTCCGGCAAGCGGCAAGCTCAAACTTGACGTGCTGGCCGGGTGCCGAACCTGCCAGTGCTCGCACCGTGTGGTCGAGCGTCGATTGGGCGGATGCCTGGGAATTCAGCGCGATGGACAGCCGCTCCTGCGCCAGGTTCGAGGTCAGCATCGCGAAGCCATCGCCCTCGGCTCCCAGCCGGTTCGCGACGGGCACGCGCATGTCGCTGAATGCCAGCTCGGAGAGGTCTTGGGCGTGCAGACCGAGCTTGTGCAATTTTCGGCCGCGCTGAAAGCCGTCGGTGCCCGTCTCGATCACGATGAGACTGATGCCATTTCGGCCGGCTTCCGGGTCGGTCTTGCAGGCCAGCACGACAAGATCGGCTGCTCCCCCGTTCGATATGAAGGTCTTGGCCCCGTTGATGACGTACTCGTCGCCGACCCGCTCTGCCCTCGTGGTCATCGCCTTGACATCGGATCCGGCGCCGGGTTCGGAGATTGCCAGCGCGACCACCGCCTGGCCGGCGACCAGGTTGGGCAGCCAACGTGCCTTCTGCTCGTCGTTGGCGTACTCGAGGAAATACGGCATCGCTATGTCGGTGTGAACCCGAACGCCGCCGAGGGCAAGACCCAGACGCTGGGCTTCCTCCGTCACGACGGCGCTGTGTTTCAGCGTCGATCCCGGCAGACCGCCGTACTCGACGGGCACGCCGATACCCAATATCCCGATCTCGCCGGCGCGCCGCCAGAACCAGCGCGGCGGCATCCCTGCCGCCTCCCAGTTGGGATAATCGGGGCAGACCTCGTCAGAGAAGAACGCTCGCACAACCGCGCGAAAGTCCTCGTGAGTGTCATCGAAAACCGTTCTGCGCATTGCTACTCCAGACCAGGGTTAACGGAGGAGGGCGAGCATCGTTTGTTGCAAACTCGCCTGGCGCAGGTCGAAACGGGCGGGTCACCCCCCGCCGCTGATATTCGTCTCGCCGGGCTCGCAACGCCCGAGATAAAAGATACTGGCGATCTCGAAATTAGTCAATTGACTTGGGTCCGCGTCCGCTGTGCTCAGACCGCACTCATCGAGGTGTGCGGCTGGAGGCCTTCGACAGTAGCGGCACGGTCGCGCCCGACGGCTTGACGCAATGCGATGAAGTTAATGATGAAGAAGGCGCTGAAGAGCACGACCGGTATCCAGATGCCAAAGAGGCCGTTCCACGCGAACGGACCCTTCTTGAAGAAGAAGAGCAGCTGATCCGGGACGATCGTCAGCGCCATCCAGCCATTGGCATATCCGCACCAGCGCGGGAAGACCGGGTGCGCGCTCTTGTCGCACAGCGAGGCGACCATCACCGACAATGGCATGGCCAAATACATGGTCACGCCGCCCAGGAACTGCAGCCAAGCCATGTCGTTCATCAGATAGATCAACTCGGCGCCGCGATCGGGGCGAAAGGCCGCAGTCAACCACCAGACCGCAGGATAAAAGGTGAGCACCATGTTGCCGGCCGCGCCGAGCAGGAAAGTGTAGGTCAGCACGCCCGGGGTGCCTTCGATGCGCGCGATGAACTGTGCCATCACAGCCGCGAAGGGGATGAAGACCAAGGCGGCAAGCATCACCAGCAGCATGCCGATGCGGATACGCGTGTAGTCGCCGTTGTAGAGCGCGGCGATTTGCCCGGCGCCGGCCGACGGTGCTGTCGGCGGCAAGAACCCAGCCACGGCGCCCCAGCCGACGAACAATACAGCGAGGTAGCCGATCGCACACCACGCTCCGAACATCTGGGTTCGTGACTTGGCCAACCTATCCATCCGCGTCTCCTAGGCCACCCGCGACGAATGCATCTCGTTGCACGATGGTACACCTTTCTTGGCCCTGAAGTCTCGCAATTCTCATAACAGTTAACGATCGATCATTATCGTCACGACCCGTCGGCGACCATAAGTGGTCGGCAAGCCCAGTCAAAGCTCTGCTTATCAATGTGATCCGAGCTGCTCCGGGCCAGCGCTTTGAAAACGCCACCACCATAGTATGTGTTAACGTACGTTTATGCCTAGCCCGACCGCGATCGGCAAGGCAGCTCGCCGGGCCACAGCGGAGCCGGCTCGTGCCGTTGTGCGAGAGGAGGTCTGAGGTGTCCAGTGAACCGCGGGGAACCGTAGCCGTCATCGGGGCCGGAGTGGCCGGGCTGGCCGCGGCCTACGGGCTTCAGCAGCGCGGCTTCGATGTCACCGTGTTCGAAGAGCGTGACCGCGTGGGCGGCCGTGTTTGGACCATCCGCAAGGGCGACTTCATCATGGACCTGGGTGCGGCGTTCTACCTGGGTACCTACCGCCAATCCATTGACTTGATCCACGAAGTCGGTCTGGGCCCGTTGTTCACCGAAGTGCCGGTCTGGGGCGTGATGCCGAAGGGCGGCGACAAACACCTTCTCGATTACGGCCGGCTGATCCGCACCGGCCTGACCACACGCGCGTTGTCCCCACGCAGCAAGCTCAAGGCCCTGAAGTTGATACGCCCGATGGTCAAGGCGCGGGCCAGCCTCGGCTACCACACTTACGACGAAGTTGCCGAATTCGACACCGAGACGGTGCGCGAGTACTTCCGCCGCGAGCTGAACGAGGAGCTGCTCCAGTGGGCCGGTCGGCCGCTGGTCAGCAGCACTTGGGTTGCCGATGACGCGGATACATCGATTGCTTTGTTGCTCTGGACTATTCGCAACATGCTGGTCAGCAAGATGTACAACCTTCGGTCTGGTGTCAGCGGCCTGCCGGAGGAACTCGCTCGCCGGCTTCGCGTGAGATTGGAACATTCGGTCGTCAACGTCACCGACACCGACCTCGGCGTGGAAGCCACCTTCACTGCCCATGGCGGCCCTCAACGAACCGAGCGATTCGACGCATGTGTGATCGCAACGCAGGCGCAGTATGCGTTGGCGATGTTCCCCCAGATGGACGGGAACCACCGGGCCTTGTACGAGACCACCCGATACCGGCGCCTGGGAAGCATCTGCCTCGGCTTGGCTCGCCGCCCCGACGACCCGGCGACGTATTACATGGTCTCGCCTCGGGAGGACCCCGACACCATCGCAGTGATCGCCGATCACACCAAGGCGCCTGGTCGCGCCCCGGACGGCAAAGGGCTGCTGACCGTTCTGCTGTCACACGAATACCTTGAGCGCACATTGGATCTCAGCGACGATGAGGTGTTGGAGTATGCGATCGGCCGCGCGCGCCGTTACTACGGCGATGTCGTCGACACCGTCGAGGAGCACGCGGTCGCTCGCTGGCCGGAATCGGTGCCCGTGATGGACAAGGGCCGCTTCGCGCGGATCGCGGACTTTCAGAAGCGGCTCGACTGGACGTCCCGCGTGCAGTTCGCGTCCGATCTCGACCGGATATCCGGCCTTAACGGCGCATTGGTCAGTGGTCAGGAGGCCGCCAGCCGGATCATGTGTGCGCTGCTGACGCCGCGGGCCCAGTCCGTGCTTATCGGCGGCGTGAACCAACAGCGATAACATGAGCCTGTCTATTTCAAAATTTTAGGCGTGGCGATACGATCGACGGTCGGTGAACACCTACGATCCGCACACCACGCTGGAGGCGATCTCGCACAACGCCGTTGCCGTCATCGGCATCGGTGGGCTATCGATCGTCGCGATGTTCGTCTTCTTCGTCGAAGGCGCCTGGATGGGTCGCCGCGGCCGGGTCTACCCCGATAGCGCTGTGGTGGCCGCAGGACGGGTCGTATCTGCTTCGCTTCGGTGACTGGTTCGGTGGCCGCTACAACCACTGGTTCGCGATCATCGTGACGTTCCTGGCCGAATCCGTATATGCCTGGCAGACATTCCGATACGGGCGCGAAGAGCTCTCACGGACCGCTCGCAGCGCCAGCACACCATTCGGATCGTTGGCGTTACGGCCGCCGGCGTGATCAGCTGGGCTCTGGTCAAAGGCGCGCTCGATTCGCCGCCCTGAATTCTCATCGTCACTTCTCATCGTCGACGGCGACTAGTGTCTGCGCCGCCGCGGTCGGACCCGCTAGCTCCCGAATGTCCGTCTCCGCGCAGCTGGACCGGGCGCTTGAGGACCGCGGGGATGACGAATTGTTCGATGTAACGGCCCGGGCCGCCGAAACCCGCTAACAGACCTGGATTCTGTAACAACATGAATGTAAGGGAGATGAACCACCGCACGATTTCGGCGTCGTCGAGATCGTCGCGAATTTCACCCCGACCACGGCCATAGGCGATCAGCGGGCCCCAATAGTCCCACCCGGAATCGACCACACCGCCGGGCGCCGCGATGATCCGCTCAACGTCGTGGGCGGCCTCCGGCGACACCATGTACTGGGTTACCCAATCCGCCGCCGAGAGCTCCAGGCCGTCCACGATCGACTCGAGCAGCAAAGGACCGACCGGGCCGCGTAGGGAAATCCGACCCCGCAGATCCCGACCGCGACGTCGCACTTCGTCGACAATGACCTGTCGCACGATATCGTCCTTGCCGGAAAAGTGCCGATACAAGTGGGGACGCTGCATCCCGGCCTCGTCGGCGATGTCCTCCATTCGGGTCGCTGCCACTCCGATGCGCCCAAAGCAGCTTGCCGCGGCAGAGAGGATGCGCTCACGGGCGTCGGTGCCCGGGCTGCGGCGAGGATCAATGGATTGCGGCGCGCTGGTCCTTGACATTTCTCAAGGTCTACACGATCGGCACAGCTTCGTTCGGAGCGGCTGTTGCCCTTTCGAGAATCTCGATGGTGCCGCTGGCTCCGTCGATCATGATTTTGTCGCCGGTTTTCAGGCTCTTGCTGGCGTGCTTTGTGTTGACAATGCACGGAATGCCGAGTTCTCGTGCGACCACAGCCGTGTGACTCATGATTCCGCCGATGTCGGCGACGAGGCCGCAAGAGAGGAACATCATCGACGCCCATCCCGGATCGGTGTCGTGAGCGACCAGGATTTCGCCTTCTTCGATGTGGGCGCCAGCGGCGTCGGTTACGACACGTGCCAACCCGACAACCACACCAGGGCTGGCCCCGGTTCCTTCGATGGCGACCGCGTCGCCGTCGACGTGGGGCCGGACGATCGCCGGTAGGCCGCGGAAGGATTGGGGTATCGCGAGTCCCTCGTAGCGCCGTCGGGTCCTACGCCTCTCGGCGATCAGCTCGGAAAGGTTGGCCGGCAGGCCGGCTCGGTGCTCCTCGATGGTGGTGAAGAAAATGTCCTCGGCATCGGCGAGCACGCCCGCCGCCGCCAGGTTTTGGCCGAGTCGTCTAGCCGCCGCCCGCACGATGTCGACGCCGCGAAGAAACGAAACCTTGCCAACGCCCCGCAGGGGAACGTATCGAGCCGCCATCTTCAGTGCGAAGCGGCCCTGAGGCCGGCGGTGTGCGGGTAAGCCGGCCAGGAACTCGGCCTCGAGCTGCTGACGATGTTCACGGCGTTCGCGTTCGGCGATTACCGGGTTCGCGTCGTCGGGCTTGGCGCGGTAACTGTCGATGAGTTTGACCACTGGCGTGTAATCTTCGCGCCACACCTTCGACGAGATCTCGCCGGATCGCCAGCCGTGGTATCCATGCCTAGCGACGAAGGTGTCGATATCGAGTTCGTCACGCGAGCATGCCCACGCGTCGCTGACCATCTGGGTTTCCTGGTGGCCGCCGTATCCGCCCATCAGCTCGTGCCCCGACACGCCGGCCAGATCGGCGAGCCTGATCAGCAGGTCGGCGGCGGGTTGCACCGTTCCGAGGGTGACCAACGTTTGGCGGTAAAGGCTTTCCGACCACAGTGCTGCACCGTCAAACAGCCACCGGCGGCAGACCTCATCCGTCGCGCCCGGCAGGATGCGCATCGCATCGGCGTAAATGCGCTCGACCCGGTCGTGGTCCTCGAGGATCAGCCGAGGACCTTTCACGAAGGGCGTGAGTGAACGGGCCGCCACGCGCGGGTAGTAGCGGCGTTGGGCGCGGCTCACGTACCCCTCCGGGACCGCGGAGAACGTCTGCTTGGCCATCGCAGCACTGTCGGTGCCGGGTATCCGCTCGACCCATTCGCACAACAGATCGACCCGAATGGCGGTGTGCCCATAGAAGATTCCGATGAGAGAGTCCTCGCGGCGGGCCGGCAAGACCGTTTCCTGCGATGGCAGCGCGCCGATGCTGTTGAAGGTGCGTCGCACCGCGAGTTCGCCGGCGGGATACCAAATCGACCATCCCAGCGGGGTCGGCACGCCTGGTATCGACTCCGCCAGGTTGGTTGTGGACCAGGTGGCATCGGGGCGCGTCGGCGCGTGCAAAAGATTGGTCGCCTCCGGGCGCGGGTCGGCGTCGGAGTCGCGCTGGCTCCAAACCGTTTCGGGCCGAGACTGCAGCATGAAGATCTCGCTACTGCCGTCGCGTCTGACGAGCGCCCATTCGAGGTCTTGGGCGCTGCCGAAGGCCTCCTCAACGTCCTTGCCGATCTGCGCCAGCGCGGCGAGATCGGCTGGGGTAAGCGCCGGCTGGTCCCTCTCGGGCTGCGCCACGTCGGTGAGCCGAACCTCTCCGTGCTCGGGATCGAAGCGGTGCGCCTGCTCCTTCGATGCGACGTCTTGGGTTCGGGTCTGCAACGCCGCCTTGTCGATCCAGTAGCTGTCGGAGGCGACGTCGCCCTTCACCACACCCTCGCCCAGACCATAGGCAGCCGCGACATAGATCGTCGAGTTGTCACCGGTGGTGGGGTCAATCGTCATCATCACTCCCGCCACGTCGGCGGGGACCATTTGTTGGACGACGACCGCCATCGCGAGGTCCTCGACGGGCACGCCGAACCTCTTGCGGTAGCCAATCGCCTGCGGCGTGAAAAGGCTTGCCCAACAACGCACAACGTGCTGGGTGACCTCGTCGACGCCGCTGATCCACAAGTACGTGTCCTGCTGGCCCGCGAAGGAGGCTTCGGCGGTGTCTTCTGCCGTCGCGCTCGAGCGCACCGCAACCGGCACGTCGTCACCCAGCGAGCGGTAGGCCGCTGCGATCTGCTCGGCGATGTCGTCGGCGAGCAGGGACTCGTCGAACAGCGCGCGAAGTTTGTCCGATAACTCCATCACCTGGGCTTCGCTGTCCGCACCGTCCAAAATCTCGCTGATCGTAGAGGCCAGACCGCAGGCGTTCACGTAGTCACGGTACGCATCGGTAGTGACCGCGAATCCGGCAGGCACGGGTAATCGGTTGCGAAGCAGCGCGCCGAGCCCGATGGCCTTGCCTCCGACTCGCTCAGCGTTATCGGACGAGCAGTCTGCCAGTGGTTGAACGTATTTCGTCGTAATCATCTCCGGAACTCGCTCTCAGTAGACGTGGCGGACGATCGCTTGTTCGACGAGACTGAGTCCTCGCTCACCGTCGAGTTCCCAGTCGATGACCTCGTCCCAAGCACAGAAGGTCGGGCCTTGACGCTCAGGGAGACCAATCGGGCACCACATGCCGGCCGCGCAACCACGCTGCTCGAGTGTCAGCGTCCTGCCGTCCGCGAGGTCTAGTTCCAACCGGATCGGCTGTCCGGCCGAGTTTCTCGTGACATGCATGTCGGCGACCGCGACGGCCGAGTCCTCGGAGACGACGACGCCGTCAGTGCGCAATGAGCCGTCCGGCCAACGGAACTTCATCACTGTGATATCCGAAGACTCCAGGCAGATGAATAGCGAGATGTACTCCTGGAACTGCTGCGAGTCGTCGCGGAAACCCCAAGTGCGGGTGCGAAACCCGAGTGCGTCGATGCTCACGTTCGTGCCGTCGAGCACGAGATCACCAGCCAGCGTGAGTCCCTGCTGCCAATGTTGCAACGGTTTGCCCGGCACCAGCGGTGGGAGGATCTCGCCGGGCGTGTAGTCCGCCGGTGAGAAGCGCGGTGCGGCGACCAGGCGACCGTGCAGACGCTCACCCTTCACCTCGATCTGGCTTCTCATGTCGTAGCTGAAGTGCTCGCTCGAGAAGTGCGTCGTCGACGGCGCGAGCCGCTCTTTGATGTCCAGGGCCTCACCCTTGATCCACACGCTCAGCTGCGCCTTGCCAGTGTCGTGGTTGGGCGAGTTGTTCCAGTGGAAGAACCCATACACCTCGGCGGCGGCGTCCCAAAACGCCAGGTAGATGTGATCCTTCCAGGGCGGACGGCCATCCTCGATGGTGTCTCGGGCCGGGTGACTCATAGGTCCCCAGACCGGGTCACGCTGGAATTCCGCACGGGCAAGTTCGATGGTCATCGGCGCTCCTGGGTATCAGGTGGTACACAAATCCATTCTGTGTACCATACATGACAGATTTTGTACCTTCCCATCTCATAAGTCAAGAGTTGATCTGACTGCGGGCATGGGCTACCCGCTGAGTAACAGCTGCAGTCTTGCGCCACAGGGCGATTCGTGACTATCGACGGTGATCTAAGTCCTAGCGGTCCAAGCCCATGATCCGCTCGTCGACATGCGTCGATGATGTGAGCCGGCGTGTCTCACAATGTCGAGATGCTCGCTAAGGTCCGTAGTCGGTGAGAACCTACGATCCGCAGACCACTTTGCAGGCAATCTCGCACAACACGGTCGCCGTGATCGGAATCGGCGGTATATCGATTGTTGCGATGTTCGTATTCTTCGTCGAGGCGGCGCGGATGGGTCGTCGTGACCAGGTTTACCCCATGGCGCTTCGGTGACTGGTTCGGTGGCCGCTAACACTGGCGGGTGCGTCCGGACTGGCGACAGCCGTCTGGCATCGTGTTGTTTCCGCGAAAGTGCACGCTGAGTGCAGTCTTGGCTGGGCGCCTATTACGCGGCGACTACTTGACGGTGCCTGATTAGTGGTCGACGGGTCACATCCAGTAAAGAGCCATGAGTGTTCCGCAAACCAGCACATACCAGCCGGCGAACGAAAGCCGTAACCAGCCGGCGGCATGGCGGTGTTCCATGAAGGCGTGAGCAATCACGAACACCTTGGCGAAAGCTATTAACAGGATCGCAGTGTCGATCCCTTTAACCCCTAGCGCGCCCACAGCATGCTCTGCGCCGAACAACCCGGAAAGGAGGGTGAGCGCCAGCAGGGTAAGCCAGGCACCGACAATAAAGCGGACGCTTGTGACGGTGCTGCGCACGGGTGTTGTAGTCATTGATCCCTCAGTTGGCATATTTGTTGTAGTCATTGGTCCCTCAGCTCGCCAGGTAGAGCAGCGCGAACAGCCCGAGCCAGATGAGGTCGACCATGTGCCAGTAGCTTGCCCCGTTCTCGATGAAGCGCATCTGGCTCGCGGCCGGCACCTGCCGTATGTGCGTCACCTTGCGGCTCATGTAGGCGAGGACCACCAAGGCCACTAGGACGTGGAGAAGATGGATGCCGGTAAGCATGAAATACAACTGAAAGAAGTTGTCGCTCAGTGGCGTATAACCGGCTGCGAGCTTGGCGCCCCACTCGAAGTATTTGGTGATAACGAAGCCGGTTCCGCACAGCCCCGCACCGACAAGCAGCACCTGGCTAGTGCCGTTCCTGCCCTGGCGGATGTATTGCACCGCCAGCGCCACGAACAGCGACGCGGTGAGCATGAAGAAGGTGTTGAGAAGTCCCGTAGGCAGGCTCATGAGATGACGCCCATGCAGGAAGACCTCTGGCTGCCGGGACCGCGACAGAGCGACGACGATGTAGTAGATCGCGAAGACCGACATGTCGGTGAGGATGAATGCCCAGATTCCAACCTCACCGGGGACTCCGCGCTTGAGCATCCGCCGCTCCAGCGGTGTGCCGTTGCGCCCTGCGATTGGCTGGGTCGTGTTGGGTGAGTCTGGCGCAAATGTGGTATCGCCCATGGCTCCTCGTTTCTTGAAAACTCGTAGTGACTTGGTGTGGCGGTCAGCGAGTATCCTGGCCGGCTAGCTGGGCGACCGATTCAGGTGGACGCTCGATCAGGGCCGAGTCTTCGATGGGGTGGAAGATGTCGCGCTTGCCGGGTTCGTAGACGCCGTACTGCGCACCCCTCTGACTTGCTTCGTGGCGGGATATCTGCTCCTGCCGGGAGATGGCCCGAAGGCCCAGAACAGTCATGATCGCCAACCAGACGAAAAACTCGCCCAGCGGAAGCCACATCGCCAGCCCGCCGTTGTATGCGAATTGTCCTTGCTTGAAGAAGACGATCAGCAGACCTGCCGACCAGCACAGCGCGGAGCCGATCGTCAGGAAGGCCGACCAGCGAGGGAACAGCTGGTGTTCGGGCGGGTTCCACAGGATGCCCAGTGCGATCGATACCGCCCAGGCGATGTAGACCGTGATAGTGAACAGGAATCCAAACCAGCCGACGTCCCAGATGGCTTGGGTGATCTCCGGTGATCTCTGCCCGGCACGGAAGGCTGCGACGGTCCAGAACAACGTATCGAAGATAAAGAAGGTCAAGCCGGCGGCGACCGAGATGACCTGGGTCGCAAAGAGCACCGGGAAACGCGACTCGGTCTTGTAGGTCCACACGCTTAGGGCCGCGCACCACATCCCCCACAGCCCGGCAGCACCGATCATGACCGCGCACCCGATCAAAAACTGAATTTGGTGACCCAAGAGCCAATCGGTGAGCCGCTGAGCAGACCAGCCCGGAGACGGCGCCGGAATGAGCCGCGCAAACACAACCCAGCCGACGATGTAAACCACCGACATCACCGGTCCGCCCGTCCACAGACACAGCCGATGGGTTCTCGGTGTGAATCGCTTTTCCACTCGCTGCCCTTCTTGCTTGGCGCGCTCCTTGACAAGCTGCGCAAATTCGTTGGTTGTACCGGTAATTCAATGTGGGCACTGCCAGGCGCACAGGCCGCCAGGCCACACTGGCCGAACTCGTACGCAGTTTGGCGCATCCGACATATGATGTCAAGTGTCGGTTGTCACCCATAACCGCTCGCGCTACCCGACGGAGGCCAAACGAGGCGGGTCATGTCGCCTTGGATGATGTTGGACGCATCGTCGCGTCAGTGGCAGCCGACAAAGAGACGGCAATTCCCGACCGGCGTCTGGCGCGGCCCTGCCGACGCGTTTGTGCGTACCAGGCCGCGGGTAGCATTTCGCGCTATGTCCGGCCAATCCGGCGTCTCGGCTCGTCGGCGCGACCGACGGGACATACCCCCGGCGGTAATCGAGGCTGCCCGCAAGAACTTCCTTCATTACGGGGTAAATCGCACCACTATGGGCGACATCGCACGCGTGGTGGGCGTGCCCAGGCAGACAATCTATGAGTACGTCTCATCTCGTGACGATCTGGTCGATGCCGTGCTCGTCGCGCGAATCAAGGAGATCGCTGAGGACCTAAAGCCGCTCGCTCGCGAAGGGAGGTCGTTCATCGATGCGTTCGTCGAAACGTCCGTCGCCGCCATCCAGCGTGCGCGCAGCGACCCTGAACTGATGAACATTTTCACCACAGGACCAAACGACCGAGTCCAGGATGTGGTGACCGGTCCCTATCCCGAAATCCATGACATTGTTGTTGACTTACTTAGCCCGATCTTGGACAAGGGTCTGCAAACCAGAAAGCTACGCACCGACAAAACCGCAGACGAGTTGATTGACTGGATCCGTGTCGTTTACCTATCCCTCATTACCCAACCTAACCCGGTAGCTCAGAATGAACGCGACATTGTCGCCGGTTTTCTCCTGCCGTCGATCATGTTCTCCAGCAACGACAAAAGATCCCGAGACTGATCCCAAGCGTTGCGCCGACTGCTAGCTGTGGTGCTATCAGTGGCGCCCGCTCACAGGCGAGCATCCGATTACCGGACTTCGGCCACTTTGGGACGGAATTCTCGATGCCCGCGGATCGGTCGTTCAGCCGACCTCTAAACGACGTTGGCCGTAAAGTATCGGAACCCACGAACCGATACCGCCTATCGACAGCGTGTTAGCGCGACAATATGAGCCATTATGTTTCAAAATTCTAGAGGTGGCGCTACGATCGGCGGTTGATGAACACATACGATCCGCACGCGACGCTGGAGGCGATCTCGCACAACGCCGTTGCCGTCATCGGCATCGGCGGTATTTCGATCGTTGCGATGTTCGTGTTCTTCGTCGAGGCGGCGCGGATGGGTCGTCGTGACCAGGTTTACCCGATGGCGCTTTGGATGACTGCGCTCTGGTGGCCACATGACGGGTCGTATCTGCTTCACTTCGGTGACTGGTTCGGCGGCCGCTACGACCACTGGTTCATGCAGCTGTTTTGGTTCGCGATCATCGTGACGTTTTTGGCCGAATCCGTATATGCCTGGCAGACCATCCGATACGGGCGCGACGAGCTCTCACCGGGCTGCTCGCAGCGCCGACACACCGTTCGGATAGTCGGCGTCATGGCCGCCGGCGTGATCAGCTGGGCTTTGGTCAAAGGCGCGCTGGCTGATGACCTCTACCTGATCTCCTTCATGGCGACATTGTTGTGGGGTGGTCCATCGGGCAACGCGATGCTCGGACGTCGCCCCGACGGCCGTGGTCAGTCCATGCTGGAATGGGCGGGCTACAGCGTGATGGCGGTGTGCTATTCCATCACGTCGATCTTCTTTTTCGGTGGCGCCTTTTTTCACTCCTGGCCATATGTCGGCATCTGCGTGGCGTCGTGCGTGTGGAGCTTCGTGATCATCGGTGACGCCAAGCGCGCCGGGGTGCCGTTGACATCGTGGCATCCGTCGGCCCGGTCCTCACGATCTGAGGGTCTGTATCACCGGTAGCACCCGACTACGGCGTAGCTCGAGCTCTCAGAGGCGGCCACCCGAAATCTCTGTATGGCCCGGTTGATGAGCGCAGTCACGGCGGGTGGTTGTCGCCGCGGACGGCCGCAGGATGTTCGTAGGAATCAGGGCCTCTTGGCGCGGTGTGTCAATGGCTTCACTGCGCGAATAGCCGCAGCGCACCCTATCCTGGTCTTCCGATGAGCGATTTACGGAAACGCAAGAGAGCTGCGTTGCGGGCGACGATTGTGCGCTCGGCGGTCGAGTTATTCGTGGAGCGTGGCTACGCCGCCGTGGGGATGGAAGACATCGCCTACGCGTCGATGTGCTCCCGAAGCACGCTCAACCGGTATTTCGGCGCGAAGGAAGACGTCCTGTTCCCAGCCGTCCCCGAGGTAATCGCAGGGTTGCGCGATCGGCTCGATGAAGCTGGGCCGACGAACGATCGCTGGACGAACGCGCGCCGGGCAGTCACCGCACAGTTGGGTCAGTTCTTCGAGAACTTCGAGCCGGACCTGCGGGGCGCGATCATGCGGCTGTGGTTCACAGAATCGGCACTGCGCCGCCGATACCTCGAGATCGCTTACGAATGGGAGCAAATCCTGAGGGGTTACTTCGCCATCGGGTTGGCTGACGACCCCACCACTCATCTGCGCACGCAGCTGCTCGCCTCTGCGATGGTGTCCGCACTGCGCGCGGTGCTACACGCCGCGGTGGAAACCGGAGACGACATAGCCACTCTGGCTGATGAGGCGTTCGGCATGCTCGAGGCCGGCGTGCCGAGCATCCCGAAAGCCAAGCGACGCAGCCGAGCGGCCATTTCGGTGTCTTGAGTGCGTGCAGCCGATCGGGCCCGAGGTCCCGATGGCCGACGATCGGCGCAGCGTTGATCAGCAACGCATGAGTTCCCCCGGTGTTTGGGCAGGGAGCGAGCCGGGTCGACGACCTGTTCGACCGTCCCGTTTCTTTGACGCTCTGCCGACCACCTGGCGCGGGGCCGGCGGTTACAGGCGGTCGCTGCTGTTCCGGCGCGCTCGCAGCCTATCCACCGCTAGCTGCGGCGACGGCTCGGCTGTCCCTTGAAAGTCGACTTTTGACACGTTTCGTCTATTGACGCGTCGTTGCAATTTAGGCTACCGTCGCAGAAGTCATTCGTGAGCGCCGGAGGGGTCATCGATGAATGCACGCAGTCAACGCATCTGCGCGTGGGCCGGACCGGTTTGCGCGGTCACCTGGGTCGTCGGCTTCTTTTTCCTCACGGGGTTCATCCCCCCACCGTCACCGAGTCTGGACGCGAACCAGATCGCCACGATGTTCGCCGAACACGGTGATCGGATCCGCGCCGGGCTGATCATCGTGGGGTTCGGAGGCGCGGTCTACTGCCCGTGGGCGGCCGCGATCAGCGTGCAGCTCAAGCGAATTGAGGGCCGCTTCTCGCCGATGACCTACACCCAGCTGGGCATGGGCTCGGTGTTCGTGCTCATCTTCATCGTGCCGGTGATGATGTGGCAGGCCGCGGCGTTCCGCCCGATGGAGAACATCGAGATCACCCACCGCTTCAACGACATGGCTTGGATGCTCTTCATCGGGCCGGTATGCACGATCTTCATCCAGGGCATGGCCATCACCATCGCGATCCTGAGCGACAAGTCCGAGCACCCGGTGCTGCCGCGCTGGCTGGGCTGGTTCAACCTGTGGGCGCAGATCATTTACCTACCAGGCGTCTTGATCCCGTACTTCAAGCATGGCCCGCTGGCCTGGAACGGCTTGTTGGCCTTCTGGATTCCTGTCGTGGTTTTCACGGTGTGGCTGTGCCTGATCACAGCGATGTTGTTGCGCGCAATCAGTGAGCAGGAGCGAGAGGCCACCGCCGATCGGTGCGGCGCATCAGCGGCGAGCGAGGTTTCTATGACGGGCGGCAATTCATGATGGCCGCACGCACGCAACGGATCCTCCTGTGGTGGGGCCTTGCTTTCATGGTGGTCTACGGGCTGGTGTGGTGGCGGCTCTTTCACATGATGCCGCCGCCGACCGCGAAGTGGTCAGCGAATGAAATCGCGCGGTTCTATGTCGCACACAGCACGGACATCAAGCTCGGGGCGGTCATTTGTGGTTGGACAAGTGGGTTCATGGTTCCCATTGCGGTAGTGGTCGCCGTCCAAATTGCCCGGCACGAGAAGGGTGCCCCGGCATGGGCGGCGCTGGCCTTTGCCGGCGGCACATTGATGTCGATCCCGCTAGTACTTCCGCCGATCTTCTGGGGTGCCGCGGCGTTCACGCCAACTCGGGCACCCGAGGTCACCTCGATCATGCACGAACTGGCGATGCTCACGTTCGTCACGACCGATCAGTACTACATCTTCATGTGGGTGGCGGTCGCTTTTGTCGCACTGATACCCAACACCGTGGTGCACACACCGTTTCCGCGCTGGTTTGGCTACTACACGGCGTGGACGGCGCTGATGTTCGAGCCGGGCGCGATCGCCTTCCTCACCCGCTCGGGCCCGTTCGCGTGGAACGGGTTACTGGCGTTTTGGTCACCGGTGATCACGTTCTTCGTATGGATGCTCGTGATGGCCGTGCTGCTGTTTCGGGCGATCGCGCAGCAGGACGATCGACGCACAGCTACGGCGGTGCTCAGCGGCGGTTGAGGCGCCGCTTCCAGTCGCCGGCGGCAAGGAACCGCGCGGCGCGGTTCATGAGCCGAATGTTCCTGCCCTTTGTTGGGTACCAGTAGATTTCGGAGGGCAGGTTGAAGCGCTCCTCGATGACCGACTTGCTCCAGCAGTACTTGCGGATGCCGTCTGCGCCACCGTGGCGGGCTCCCATGCCGGAGTGACGCCGACCTCCGAAGGGCACCGACAGCTGGAACACGTTCGTCATGACGTTGTTAACGTTCACCGAGCCCGAGTCGATCCGATCAGCGACCGCGCGGCCTTTGGCGTGGTCTTTGGTGAACACGCTGGCCGCCAGGCCGAACTGCGAGTCGTTGGCGCGGCGCACCGCCTCGTTGACATCGGCGACCTTGACGATCGGCAGCGTGGGGCCGAAGGTCTCCTCGGTCATGCATGCCATCGACTCGTCGACGTCGAGAAGGACGGTGGGCTCGAAAAAGAGCCCGGGTCCCTTGATAGAGTGGCCGCCTGCCGCTATGGTGGCCCCCTTCGCCAACGCGTCGGCGACGTGCCCCTCGATGATGTCGACCTGGTCACGTGTGGCGATCGCGCCTATGTCGCACGAGAACTGGCCCGGCGCGTCGGTGCCGACCCGCAGCGCCTTGGCCCGTTCGACGACCTTTTCGACAAACTCGTCATACACCGGGGCCTCGACATACACCCGCTCGATCGAGACGCAGATCTGGCCGGCATTGTAGAAACCGCCCCAGATCGCCGCCCTTGCGGCGCGGTCGAGGTCGGCATCGGCGAGCACGATCATCGCGTCCTTGCCGCCCAACTCAAGGCAGCACGGGATCATCCGCTCGGCGGCCCGCACCCCGATGCGCCGGCCGGTCCGGACCGACCCGGTGAACTGGATCATGTCGACCTCGTCGACGATCGCCGAGCCCGCCTCGCCGCGCCCCGTGACCGCGTCGAGTATGTCGGGGGCGCCGATCTCTTTCCATCCCTCGACCGCGGCGGCCCAGGCCAGGGGCGTCTCCTCCGAAGCCTTGGTCAGCACCGCACACCCGGCCATCAGGGCCGCGGGGATGTCGAGCATCTGCATCGCCAGCTGGGCGTTCCACGGGGTGATCGATCCAACCAGTTGGTACGGGTGGAAGCTGACCCGCATGCGCTTGGTCATCATCATCGGGCTGTGTGGCCGGGCGTTCTCGGGCGCCAGGAACTTCTCGGCGTTGCGGGCCCAGTAGTTGAGCACATCGACCGACGCCACGATCTCGCCGATGGGCAGGTCTCCCCAGGTCTTGCCAGTCTCGTCCTGCACGAGCCGTAGCAGGCGGTCTTCGTTGTCCAGGATCCAGTCGCGGAATCGCTGCAGCCACGCGCGCCGCCCCGCGAAGCCGACCGCCTCCCAGGCAGGCTGTGAAGCGCGCAACCGCTGTGCGACCGCGTGCACGTCGGCGGCGCTCATGTCGGCAACGGTCCCCACGATGCGACCGTCTGCGGGCGATCGGACCTCGATGTCAACCCGCGCGCCAGCGACGTCGCTGGCCCGGTCGAACGTGGCGGTCATGGTGACTCCTTTGGATCCAGCGCTGCTTTCGACGCGATGTGTGTCTTACCTAGGGCTTCCATGATAACGATCGTTAGCGTTAATGAGTCAAGAGTGGCCGGTCCTTTGGGCGCGACCGCCGCGATCGGACATCCGACAATGCGAAAGTCGCGTCGCACGTTTAGAGCGTTTCCACTTTGTCCAGGACGCTTCGGGCAAGGGTGTGGATCATCCGATCGCGGTCGGAGGGATCTTCAGCCGCGATCTGAACGAGCACGCTTTCGACGCCGGCTGCGGCGAACTGAGCGAGCCGATCGCAGACATCCGACGGGCTCCCGATCAGCAGGTAACGGTCGGCCAAGGTCGAAAAGTCTTGTCGGTAGGCAGCGCTCACGGCGGCCACGCCGGTGCTGCGCGCCCAGTTCGCGTCGTCGTCCACGGCGGTCCAGGCAAACAACGCCGCGGAAACCGCGTCATCGGCGCGACCATACTCGGCGGCAACCTCGCGCGCCCGCGTCAAACCGGTGCGCACCTGGGCCGGCTCGACCATGTATGGCATCCACACATCGGCGTAGCGTCCGGCACGTCGAATCGCCCTGTTCTTACGCCCGCCGAGCCAGATCGGTGGTCCGCCGGGACGTCTGGGCGGCGGATCCAGGGTGACACCGGATAACGTGCAGTACTCCCCCTGAAACGACACGGGGCCGCCGCCGAACAGCCGCCGAATCACCTCCAGCCCCTCGTCGGTCCTGCGGAACCGGGTGGCCGGGTCGACGCCCGCGGCGTGGAACTCTCGGGGGTTTTCACCCCCCGCGCCGACACCAAGCTCGAACCGACCCTTCGAGATGTTGTCAACTGTCGCAGCGAGTTTGGCGACCATGGCCGCCGGATACAGCGGCAGCAGCGCAACCGACGTCACGAGCCGGATGCGCGTGGTCGCCGCGGCCGCCGCGGCAAGTGTGGTGAATGCGTTGGGCACCGGCCCATGGAAGAACAAATGCTCACCGCAGCCCAGGAGATCGAACCCGAGGTCCTCGGCTTGCCGGGCATCGGCTACCACGGTGCTCGGATCGCTGACGGTGATGCCCACCCTCACTGCGGTCGCCGCTCGAGCGCATACACGCTGCCCCGCAGCGCCGATACCGACTGGGTGGTAAGCACCATCGAACAGACCTCCACAAGTGATTCGGGGATACTTGTTGTCACGGGTATCCCCACTTCAGCGCGCTCCTTAGACTGCCGGTTGGCCTGCAGAGATCCGAACTCGGTCAGTAGGACCTCGGTAGTCCGAGGGAATGCTCGGCGACGAAGTTAAGAATCATCTCCTTGGAGACCGGGCCCATGTTGAGCATGCGGACCACCCAAAAGTAGGTCGCCAATTGGTACTCATGCGTCACGCCGTTGCCGCCGTGGACGGCGACCGCGGCATCGAGCGCTTCCAGGCCGGCTCCGGCCCCGAGATACTTCGCCATGTTGGCCAACTCGCCGACCTCGGCCCCGGCGTCGTAGAGCTCGCACGCCCGGTCGGTCATCAGCTGGGCCGCTTGCAGATGGATGTGCGCCGCGGCCAGCGGATGGGCGATCGCCTGATGCGCGCCGATCGGCTGCGTCCACACCCGCCGCGCATTGGCATAGGCAACGGCCTTGTTCAAGGAGTACTGTCCGATGCCGGTGCACAGCGCACTGGTCAAGATCCGTTCGGTGTTGAGCCCGGTGAAAGCGACTGCAAGACCTCGGTTTTCCTGGCCGATCAGATTCTGCGCGGGGACCTCGACGTCATCGAAGAACACCTGGTGACTCTTGTCCGGCTGGTTCATCACCGTCCGGATCGGTGTCCATGACAACCCCGGCGACTCGGTGTCCACCATGAATACCGACAGCCGCCCCCGGCCGGTGGTCTCATCGAGATTGGTCCGGGCAACCACCATCACCCAAGCCGCCGACTCCATCCCGGTGATGAACACCTTCTGGCCATTGAGCACATAGTGATCACCCTCGCGTCGCGCCGTGGTGGAAATGCGGTGGGCGTTGGACCCGGCGTCGGGTTCGGTGATCGCGAAGGACAACCGCGTCCGGCCGCTGGCCACGCCCGGCAGCCAGCGTGCCTTCTGTTCGGCACTGGCGCTGCGGTCGAGAATGGTGCCCGTAACCCCCGGCGAAAAGAGCATCGCCTGCAGCGGACATCCCGCTTTCGCGGTCTCCTGCACGACGATGGCCATCTCGCGCATCCCAAGACCGCCGCCACCATACTGTTCGGGCAGATGCACGCCGAGATATCCATTGGCCCCCAGCGCATCCCACAACTCGGCGCAGTTGCCTGCCTCGTCGACTTGTTGCTGGTAGTAGTCGGGGCCAAACCTGGCGGCGATACCCGCGACCGCGTCACGGATCGCGCGCTCTTCATCAGATGTGACCAGGACGGTGCCGGTCTGAACTGCCATGAGCTTCCTTCAAAGACTGGCTTCTGGGCGTGGCGTAATGCCCCACTCTTACATATCGAGACTACAGGTATCAATAGTCGGTCCCGTCAGGCCAGCACGGACATACACCCCGCACACGTTGGTTGCAAGGTCGGCTGCGGCCGACACGCCGAGACCCACATGCCATCCGGGGCGGATGCCCACACCGCTCGCGACGATCTCTACCGCCAGCCGGATGAAATCTTGATGACGCGAGGATCGGCTGACGATGTTTCCTCTGGCAAACGATCCCGATATCGCGGTTGACTGCCCATGAATGATCAGCGTCGCGGAACGGTGACATACAGCGCAGTGAAGCGGTCGACGGGGTTGCGAAGCAGGCGTCATGGCTCCTACATAGGGCGACTCTGTCGCAATCACGGCTCTATGCGGCACGATCGCAAATTGTGGGTACAGCGAAGCGAGCGGCCAGGGTGATCCGTACGCGGCGTCGCTCAACGGATCTGCGGGCGATGATCGTGGTGGCCGCCGAGGACACGTTCAGCCGGCTCGGCTACAAGGGCGCAACGATGGCCGGGATCGCCGAGCGAGCCGGGGTGACCCGATCCGTGCTCACCCGGAACTACGCCACCAAGGCCGAGTTGTTTGCTGAGGTGATGACCAAGCCGCTGCTGCAGTTCGTTGACGAGTGGACACGCCGCTGGACCAGCCGGCTTGATGGGCAGGCGACCGAGCCGGAGCTCGTCTATGAATTCATTTCTGATCTCTACCGCAACAGCCGCGCACACGTGGGCGCACTGCGGCTGTTGATGTTCTCCGATGAGCACCTTGACCCCGCTGCGCGCGAACAGGTTTGGGGAACCCTGAACGAGGGCCTGGGCGCCGTGCTGGACATCGCCAACCGTGAGATTGGGTCGCACGGCTACCCTACCCGGCACGTGGACGTGACCGTTCGGGCCCTCATCAGCATGGTGATGGGATACGTCACGCTGGACCCGGCGCTGTTGACGACCGCCACCACCGACGAGATGGAAGTGACGACGCATCTGGCTTCGCTGATTCTCTACGGCCTGGCGCTGCGGCCCCCGAGCGACTAAGGGACACTATTGTCCCTTGACAGCGATCGTACGGCGCCTCACACTGGGTCACGGTCTCGCAGCGTGAGCGGACCCCAGGGCTGAACAGTCAACCGAGCAAGGAGTGTGAGATGACGGCTGGCATGATTCCGCAGGCGACTGCGGCCTCGACCGGTGCGCAATATGGTGATTCGGTCAGCGCGCGCAGGAACCGCGAGGAGGCCCGCACCGAGGGAGTCCTCAATCCGCAGTATCCCGCGTCGTACTGGCAGATTGCTTTTTCGGATGACCTCGGCAAAGAGTCCGTCGTTCCGCTGCGGGTGCTGGAACGCGACGTTGTGCTGTGGCGCGACTCGCGCGGGGTTGTGCATTGCGCCGGCGCCAACTGTGCCCACCTTGGTGCCAACCTCGGGTATGGCGGCGAGGTTGTCGGCGACACCATTCGCTGTCCCTTCCATGCCTGGCGCTACGGTGCCGACGGCAAGGTCACTCACGTGCCCGGCATCGATGGCGCCGCGAAGACGAAGGCGTGCATTCCGACCTATCGGGTAATCGAGCGCTATGGCGCCATTTTCTTGTGGAACGGCCCTAAACAGCCGGACCACGAGTTGCCCGATTTCCTGGCCGATGAGGGTATCGATGAGGACGCCATAGTCTTCGAACATGTCCGCTACAAGGTCCCTTTTCCGGCCAAGTGGTTCGCCGAGAATCTGCCTGACGCGGCGCATTTCGCAGGCCTGCACCGCCTCGGGTCATGGGGTGATACCGAGGTTTTGTCCGAGTCGGACACCAGGATCGAGTACGTCTGCCATTTCTATGGGCGCGCGCCGTATGTCGGTTGGGAGGATCTGAAGCGCAGTTATCTCCGCGGCGAGATGTGGGGGGTGTCCGACGCCGCTGGCGGTGACTTTCACGCGACGACCTACGGCGGTGGCCTGCACCTGATCCACTTGACGGCGTCGCCACCGGATTTGGTGGAAAGTCGCTCCGCGGTGACCGCACGCCTGCCACGAGCAACCATCGCGCTCACCGAGAAGCTCAACGGTCTTAGCGACAGCGCCCGACTGATACTGAGCTTCACGCCGGTGGACGTCGACAGCCACATCGTTTATCTGACGATGATTGTGCCCAAGATCAAAAGCCCTGCGCTGCGCCTGATCGGCCGTCCGATCGTGCGCTCACTCCTGGTGCGCCGCAACTGGTTCGCCATCATGCAAGACACCGCTTTGATGATGTACCGGCAAGAGCCCCAGCGTCCCGCCTACAACAAGTTCGACCGCGGCCTGGTCAAGTTCCGCAAGTTCTGGGACAGCCGACTGCTCGACCGCGGGCTGTGGGCCGGCGACAATATTCACAGCGCCGGGGCCCGGGCGAACTGCCCGTGGCCGGATGCTCCAACCGCGGCCGCGGTCTTCGACGGGGCCACGCCGGGCGGCGCGTCGTGAAGTACCGCCCAGTCGGCACGATCGCCATCCCGCTCGCATTCATCGTCGCCGGCGGCCAGGCTTACCGCCGGCATCGCCGACGTCAACTCGCATTGATGCCCAGGGGCATCAATGCGGCGCGCGGCGTCACCATGCGCAGTGCCATGAAAGCAGCACGGCCCACAGCGGTGGGTCACTGACCGCGTCGAAGCCGGCACACACACTCGAAAGGACTTCGCCCATGACCGCTGCCGTGGACCGGCGTGCCAATATCGGCGTGCTGGACCCCGACGTCTACGCCAACGGCAACCCCGATACCTACGGACTGCCGCTCGACCAGTACGCGTACTTGCGCGAAAACGAGCCCGTCTACCTCCAGCGGTTCGACGACCCGCTCCTGATTGATCAGGTGTGGGTGATCTCGCGGTACGACGACATCGCCTCGATCGACCGGGATTCGGAGACCTTTGCGGCCAACCGCGGCCACGTCAACATCTGGACGGTCAACCCGATCGACCCGACGATTGGCGGCAAGCCCGCGATGCTCACCCAGGACGGTGCCGACCACAGGCGTCACCGCGTGGTGATCAGCCGCGGCTTCACCCCAACCGTGGTCAAGCGCCTCGAGGAGAAGTTCCGCGGCTACGCCCGCGCAGTCATCGACGTGGCATTGGCCAAGGGCACCTTCAACTTCGTGACCGACGTCGCACATGCCATGCCGATGGAGGCGCTCGGAGACGTACTCGGGGTCCCGCCCGCAGAACGCCCCCGTTTCTTCAATTGGGTGGACCGCTTCGCTGCCCCCTTCGATACCCGTCTCACCCCGTCTTTTGAGGCGGTCCTGCAAGCCATCGGCGACCTGACCGCATACTCCACCGACCTGGCCGCGCGTAAGAAGGCGCTGCCGACGGACGACGTGATCTCCCAAATGGTGCAAGCCGACAAGGACGAGACGCTGTCGGAAGACGAAATCCTGGGCAACATTGTCCTGCTTGCCAGCGGGGCTGCTGAGAGCACTCGCACGGCGCTGAGCCACGGACTGCACCAGCTGATGCGAGACCCTGACCAGATGGCCTGGCTACGCGCGCACGCCGATAACATCCCGGACACGGCTCTGCAGGAGATCGTCCGTGTCGCGACGCCGTTCCTGCACTTCGTCCGCACCGTCACCAAGGGCATCGAGCTGCATGGCCAGCCCATCTCCGAAGGAGAGCGTGTGTGCATCCTCATAGGGGCGGGCAACTTCGACCCCACAGCGTTCACCGATCCCAACCGCTTCGACTTGTCGCGCAACCCTAACCGTCACCTGAGCTGGGGCCGCGGCCCGCACACCTGCCTGGGCAAGCACGTGGCGGCACTGGAGATGAAGCTTCTGCTGGAGGAGCTGCTACAACGGACGAAGGACATTGGGCCCGCGGGCGAGATCTCCTATGTCCGTGACGTTTTCACACGGGGTGTCTATGAACTACCCGTGACGCTGACCCCGGCTTAACGGCGGTCGCTGCGCGGCATCCCCGACGGTTTGATCCGGTTCTCCCTTCCAGACCAGTTGCGGTCTGCCGAGTTGCGCCGCGCCGGAGAGGAGCACGCCCGTCGGGCCGGGGTCAGTCGGTCCTCGACGTCCTCGACGGGCGCGCCGAAGATAGCGCGCCCACACCGCCGGACATGATATTGACCCAACTGAGGGCGTAGCGTCCGAGGCCGCGGCTCCGGCCCTCAACACCGTGTGGAGGTAATCTCTGATGCATGCCGAAGCACGGCATCGGAAATTCCGACTTTGGCCTGCCGACCATTTCATCATCGAGCGGATAAAACGAGCGACGGCAAGGGCGCCGACGGACCTCGACGGCGACTACCGCGATGGCTGGTTGGTGACCAGTTCTTAATGTCCCCCTTTAGGCTCGCGCGCACTCAGTTTCACGCCGTCTGCTTTGGGCAAGGGCACCTGTCCCTTGAGAGGAACGGTAGCGCATTTACCCAGGTCGACTACGGCTTGCGGTGGTAGGAGGCACGTGCGCGCCGCTCACAAACGCATAGGGTGCTCGTCACCGTCGCGCAACGTGCGTGGTTCCAATGTTCGCAGGAATCGTGGGAAGCAGACGCGTACGGGGCGCCTGTGCCGCGCCGCCGGAGACGCAAAGTTGCTTTGGCCCATGCTTTTCGGCGTGTTGTGTCGGGCGGACGAATCCACATGGATTGTCTGCTGCCGGGCACAAGGGACCAGCTGGGCGGATTTTTGCCATGTGGATGAGACCACCGGGTTGCCCGCCGGCCGGTGATGGGACCACCTCGCTAGCGGTTTTAACGGGTATGGGACCACCGGCATGGCGCCGGGGTTCCCCAGTTGCTCGGCCGCTGAATTGGCGGAATGAGCTACCGGGAGACCTCCGATCTTGTTAAGAGTCATCCCTGAAGGGATCTGTCAACATGTTGTCGACCAGTCGTTTTTTCGTCCTTGATCTCGAAAGACCTCGGGTGCAGTCATCATGCATTCGCGGTGCAGCTCACACCGTTGGCATCACGGATGACCTCCATGTTGCTCGCTCTCCTGATTGGTCATGCCTGCACGGCGCCGACAACATCGCCCAGGCCTGCCGACTCAGCGCCTTCTGCCCCGACTGCGGCCTCCACATGCTCACAAACCATCGAAACACCGGGTCACAAGCGTGCTAGTCAACAACGCCGGGGCGCTGTCTCTGCCATCCGCCCAAACTTACGACCGCGGCGTGACCGATCGTTAACGTAGTCCGGAGCGCGGCGAGTGGGACTCCGGCGGCTACCAGGAGGATACTGGCGCCTCATGCGCCTATTCCCACTGACATCATTCGGTGAGTCAGCACGTCTCAATATAGACCGCCCCGCGCAACCTTATTGTCAGGAGCTGATAACGATCGTTTACAACGGGTCGTTTGAGCATTAGTATTGGCGATACCGCCGCCCATGGATAGATGGGCGTGCGCTACTGGTATGAGAGAAGCTGCAAAGGAGCAGAACATGAGCTATTCCATCCCGGACACGGTGACCACCAAGGGGCCGTTCCAGCCGATGCGGTTCGAGGCGACCGTCGAGGAGTGCATCGTCACTCATGGCGAGATTCCGAAGGATCTCGCCGGCGGCATCTATCGGACCGGTCCGTGCTGGAAGCGGTCGGTCAAGCAGGGGACGACGCCGCTGCTGGCGATGGACGGCATGGTCCAGGGCCTGGTCTTCGAAAACGGCCGCGCTGACTTCCGCAACCGCTGGGTGCGCACTCCAAAGTACGTGCTGGAGGATGAATACGGCCGCGGCATGTTCGACTACGCCGACGGCGGGTTCGGCGACTACCGGGACTACGGCTACGGCGAGGTGGTGCGCACCCCGGCGAACGCGCACACCCCGCAAGGTACCGCCAACATCAACATCTTCCCGTTCGCCGGCGAGCTGGTGGTGTCGGGCGAGGTGGGCGGTCCCCCGCAGATCATCGACCCGATCACCCTAGAGACCAAAGGCGTTGTGCCGTGGGCGCCGGCCTTATCCAAAGGGCCCCATGACCCGGTGTGCTTCGGCGACGGCACCTTCTGCGCTCACCCGAAGTGGGATCAGGACACCGGCATTCTGTACGGCTGGTCATACAGCGACACCGCACCGTATGTGACGATGAAGTATGTGCACCCGGACGGCACCGTTGAGTCCCGTGATCTGTGGGATGCCCCGTATAACACGGTGGCACACGATATTTGGCTCACGCCGGAATGGGTTGTGATGCCGTTCCAGCCATTCATCATCGACCGGCAGCGTAATAGCAAGGGCCTGGCCATCTTCGGCTGGGAGCCAGAACTGCCGATCACGGTCGCGTTGATCCCGCGGCACAACCTGCAGGGTGAGATTCGTTGGATCCACACCGATCTGCCTGCGCAATATGTGATGCACACCATGACGGCCAACGTGAGGGGCGACCAGCTCGTCCTCGATGCGCCGATCTTTACCAAGCCACCGTTCCCCATGGAGCAGGACTTCAACGAAGGCGACCAGGCCGCGCTGTTCTTCAGCAACGCCGCCAGCTACCTGGGGCGCTGGACGGTCAACCTCACCACCGGCGACACCAAGGCAGAGCAGCTCTCCGAGCTGCCGTCGGAGATATGCAAGGTCGACCAGCGCTTCTACGGAAAGGGGCACCGCTACGGTTTCCAGATCGGCGGCCAGCCCAAGAAGCGCGGCATGCGGATGGACAGCCTCATCCGCAACGACGTGGACAAGGTGAGCGAACAGGTCTACCAGATTCGGGGTGAGGGACAGCTGGCCGCGGTTCTGGAGGCGTCGTTCGCGCCGCGCACCACGGACGCGCCCGAGGGCGACGGTTACATCATTGTGCCGGTGTCATGGTGGGGCGAGCGTCGCGGCGAATTCCAGATCTTTGACACCGACGACATCACCGCCGGTCCTATCTGCAAGATCGATCTGCCCTTCCATATGGGGTGGACCCCGCACGGTCACTGGATGGACTTCCGCTGACCGCGGTTGCCACTGCGCCCGAATGCGAATCGCCGGCCACAACCCCGTCGGCGATTCGCATTCGGCACTTTCGTTCGATGCGGAACGTCTCGCCAATTCGGCCGCGCCGCAAGTGGCAGGCGCATTTCAAGCCCCCGCTTCACCGCCGACCCTTGAGGAGATCCTCACCTGGCGCGATGGCCGACTCGCGTCCTACAAAAAGCCGCGCCACGTGACGGTGCTCACTGCTCTCCCCCGCAATGGTTCACGGAACGTGCTCAAAGGGGACCTGCGCTCACCTCGGTCGCCCGCTTGACGGAGCCGCGGGGCCGCGCCAAGGGGCGTGGGGAGGCTCGGTCAGGCGGACTCGGCAGTGTCGACGGTCGACTCGACGTAGTCGTCGAGGTCGAACACGCGCGTGCGGTTCCAGTAGTCCAGATAGGTCCACGGACTGGTGATAACCTGCCGGCCCGCCTCGTTGCGGTACCAGTTCGTCATCCCCTTATGGGACCAGATGCAGTGCGACAGTGCCTCGTCGAGCTCTTCGTTGTATTCCCGGAACACGTCCTCGCGTACCTCGAGGCTGGCCGCCTCTCCCGTCACGAGGCGGGCGATGGCCTGCATGGTGTAGCGGACCTGGAACTCGCAGGCGAAGTACGCGCTTCCGCCGTGACCGGCAAAGGTGTTCGGGCCGTTGAGGATGAACATGTTCGGGAAGTCAGGCACTGTCACGCCTAGGTAGGCACGCGCATCGTGGTAGCCCCACTGCTCTGCGAGCGTCTTGCCCGACGCGCCGTAGATGTCCATGGGCCACAGAAACTGCAACGCCTTGAAACCCGTGGCCCAGACGAGGATGTCCGCCGCGAACTCCTGACCGGACTTGGTGACGACGCCGTGCTCGGTGATGCGTTCGACGCCCTCTGTGACGAGATCGACATCCGGGCGCTTGATCGTCTTGAACCAGCCGTTGTCGAGAAGCGGGCGCTTGCCATACGGCGGGTAGTCGGGAATGCAGGCGTCGTAGAGGTCCTCGCGGTCGCCGAGCTGCTCCTTGATGTAGTTCGTGAGGAAGACCCGGTGGCGCTCGTTCTGCGCATTGACGGACAGTTGCGGCTTCGTCCACTGCGGATCGATCTGCAGCGACGCGTGCAGTTTGTCGCCGAAGTTCCAGAATGAGCGCAGGCGGTACCAGCGTATGTAGGCCGGCACCCGCCGCAGCAGGTAGCGGGCACCCTCCGGGATGTCTCGGTGGTAGTTGGGATGCGGGAGGGCCCACTGCTTGGATCGCTGGCAGACGATGACCTTCTCGGCCGTGCCCGCGATCGAGGGCACGAGCTGCATCGCACTGGCACCGGTGCCGATGACGGCGACCCGCTTGCCGGTGTAGTCGACGTCGTGCCGCCAGGCGGCGGTGTGCATCACCGGCCCGGCGAACTGGTCGGCGCCGGGGATGTTCGGGATCGACGGCCGGTTGACATTGCCCACCGCGCTGACGAGGACAGGGGCCTTGAGGGTTGACTCCCGGCCGTTCGCATCCTTCAGGACGACGGTCCAGGTTGCGCTGGCATCGTCGAAGGCGGCGCGCACGACCTCGTGGGAGAACTTGATGGACGGCCTCAGGTCGTGCTCCGCCACCAGCCGCTGGATGTAGGCATGCACTTCGGGCCGCTTCGCGAAGAACCTGCTCCACTCGGTGTTTTGGGCGAACGAGAAGGAGTAGATGTGGGCCGGGGTGTCCACGCCGCACCCGGGGTAGGTGTTCTCGTGCCAGGTGCCGCCGATGTCCGGGTTCTTCTCGATGATCGTGAACGGCACGCCTGCAGCCTTGAGCTTGATTGCGAGTGCGAGGCCGGAGACCCCTGCACCGATGATGACGACATGGAAGCCCTCCGGCAGCGGATGCGGCACGTCGACGTCCCGCGAGAGCAACCCCAGTTCCTCCGCGAGCAGCTCGCCGTACTCGGCGGGCACGTCCTCGACGAGGGCGGCGCCCAGCATCGTGGCGACCTGGCCTGGGCTCAACTCCGGCCCAGCCAGCAGGCCCGCCTCCGAGGCGAGAATCGATTCGAGCGCCGCCGCACGGATCTCGCGCTGGATCGCCTCCGGCAAACCGCCGCTGTCATTGTCGTCGAGGACGGGCCCGCGGTTCGGTCGATAGGGGTCCTTCAGCCATTTCTCATCCCCGGTGAACTGCGCGAGCACGAGGAGGAGCGTGGGAATGTTGGCTTCCTCGAGGGCCGCTGCGAGCCGGTCGACATCCTGCGCGCCGGCTGGGTCAGTAACGACATGGGTGGACAGTTCCTTCATGGCTTCCCCTCCGGGAACGCTTTCGCGGTGTCGACGCGGGCGACACATGCACTCCGGTAGCGCCCACGTGTTTATTGAGTGATGATGTCTCAATAATAGCGGACGCCAGGGCTCCCGCGTCAAGCGATTCACGAAAACTGCTCACGGAACGGGTGTGGGCGGCTCTGGGGTACCAGTGCGGCAAGTACCTGGCAGTGTCGATGCGCACCCTGCTGGGCGGTTTGGAAAGCTACGATGAACTCGTTGCGGGCCAACAGGATTGAGGGGATGGCCAGCCGGTTCCGGTACAGCCCGGCGGTGCGGGCCGAGTTGCTGCGCGGCCACCATCGACCGTTACCTCAAAACGGCCCGCAACCGCGACAAACTGTCCGGCATCTCGACCACCACACCCACGCCGCTGCTGCGCTCGTCGATCACGGTCCGCAAAGCCGGCGATAAGTGGAGCGCGAGCCCGGTTTCTTCGAGCGTGACTGCATCGCGCACCGCGGACCCACGTTGAAGGGAGAGTTCGCCCGGACGGTGAACTTGACCGGGTAGAGAAAGTTTGAACCTCGGGCTTGGTCGGTGTCGATTCGGCTGGGTGCTGGGCTGGTCGGGAGCTGGGGGTGGCGCCGGGAGCGGAGCGGGGGCGCCACCAGGGCTCCGTTGGTTATGTCGTTGTGTTGGCCGGTGCGAGCCCGGCAACCGATGCCCCTTTGACCTGTGCGCACAGCTCGATCATGGTTTGGAATACCTGCGGCTGTTCCTCGGGATCAAAGACCGCCGGCGCGAGGTCACTGGGCGCGATGAAGTTTGCACCGGCTTCCACCCACGGCTGGAGCTGGGCCGCGACTTCCTCGGGAGTACCGATCAGCCACGATTTTTCGATCATCGTCGGGGTGACTTGAGCGACCACCTCGTCGACCTCGGCCCGGCTCATCTGGTGCGGCAGCATCCGCAGCGCGTAATGCCAGTCCTCGGCGAAGATTAACCGTTCGCCTTCGTCCTTCCAGGCCCCGTGGTGTAGCCGGCCAAACGCCGCGGTCATCCACTTCGTGATCGGGCTGGCAAACAGCCGCTCGCGCTGGTCGTCGTTTTGGTAGACGAGCACGAACGGCCAAAAACCACAGGTGAAGTCCTTCGGGTCGCGCCCTTTTCGCTCGAGCTGTTTGTGTATGTCTTGGACCTGCGCGTTCCACTGCTCCGGACTGGCGAATGCGCTGGGCACCATGCTGGTGAAGCCGTCGGCGTAGGAGGTTGCGATGTCAATAAGCTGCGGACCGCCTCCTAAGGCCCATATTTCGGGCACTTTGGGGAAATGAGCGCCGATCCACGCGCCGTCGTAGGTCCAGTGCTTGCCTTCGTGGCTGATCAGCCCGTCCGAGGCCAGCATCTTGCGAACAATGATGAAGATGTCCTCCATCCGCGCCAGTCCTTGAGACCGCTTCCACCCGAACGGCTTGCACTGCTTGAGCTCTCCGGCCGCGAACTGCAGCGCGACCCTCGCCGGGGTTGCCGCGGCAATAGTGAGTACCTGCTGCAATAACTCCGCCGGGCCGTTTCGCACCGCGTCCAACGTCGTGGTGATGTTCAGCTTCTTCGTTGCGCTTGCGGCGAGCATCGCGATCATGCCCGCGTTGTAGTAGGAGTCGCAATCGGTGGTGAGCCTGGCCATCGGTGTCACTTCCGGTCTCCACAGGGCCTGCGGCAAAAAGCTCACAAGCTGGTCCCACGTTTGAAACCAATCAACCACCCCGGTGGCTTCCAACTGTTGGGCGACTTCGGCACCTGCCTGCGGCGGCAGGAATCTGCTCGGCCAGTAATTTACGCCAACTTCGACTGTCCCAGACATCAGCATCTTCCTCCAAAACGCTATAGAGTAGACACTCTATACGCTTCTCGGATATTTACAAGATGACTGATACCAAAAATTCGAGCCGGAGTCGCCGCAGACGAGACGTGGTCCGCGCGCTGATGCTCGACGCTGCTCGTGAAATGTTCGCCGCCAAGGGCTTCGCCGCAACCACACGAGAGATCGCCGAGCGCGCAACGGTGACCGAGCAGCTGTTGTTCAACCACTTCGGGTCCAAGCAGCAGCTGTTCACCGCTGCAGTCCTGCGCCCATTCGAGGAGTTCGTCGAGGAACTGCTGAACACCTGGCAGGCGACGATCGCTACTGGGGGCCAACCGCGCCGCATGATGCGTGAATATGTCGCCGGCCTCTATGCGCTAGTGGTTGAACACCCGGCAGTGTTTCAGACCCTCAGTTCGGATCCGTTTGGGGCACATGTGAAACCGATGCTCGGTCGCCTTGAGACCTTCACCGCGGAGATGGCCGCTCGGCACGGCTACACATACGATCCCCATATCGCGGTGCGGATCGTGTTCGCAGCCGTCACGACCGTCGCGTTGCACCAACAAGCCCTGGTAGGCGACCGCGATGAGGAACACATAATCGATGAACTCGCCGCGACCCTCGCGGCCGGTCTGACACGCCGCAGATAGCCTCGCGGCGAGTATCGCGTCCGATGCCAGCGATTCACAACATTTTTGGACGAGCCGTATCGCTATCGAGTCGTCGACTTCTAGCCGGCCGCACTCGCATTGCGTCTGGCGGGTTGCACCGCCAGCCGTCATCATCCATTTATCCAACACAGGAACTGGTTCCGGCTGCCGGTCAATGCCTAACGGTCTCATCGCGGGTCCGCAGCGTGGTCGCTGATTCGGGGAGTGTCTTGGGCAGGCGCTTGACCGCGACCAGCACGCCGATGCCTCCGACCGTGCACACGGCCCACATCGCGAGGTACCACAGCGAGTGGAACGCCGGACCGAAGAACAGTGTCAGGGCGGTGAACCAGCAGGTGATCATCCCCAGATAGCCCCACCACACCACGGGGGCGGTGCCGTCGCTGCTGCGCCGGCGCATCAGGATTCCGACATACATCACCGGCAGGGCGGCGTTGGCGATGCAGAAGTAGGCGATCGCCAGGGGGTCACCCATGACATCGTTGAGGAAGTTCCAGATGACGACCGCCGCGACGGTGCCGGCCAGGATCAGCGCGGCGAACTGGCGCGGGGTCGACGACGGCAGCAATTCCTTGCGGGCGTACTGGATCGCCTGCACGATGTAGAGCACTTCGAACATGACGGTGAACAGCAATGCTGCCCAGAACAATTCGACGTACCAGTGGTGGTAGTGGTTGAACCAGGTGCTGTAGTGAGCGACGAAGGTCCCATCGCCGGCGAACCAGAACAAGGTGCAGAAGATCGGGATCGAGTACACCTTCTCCCGCCGCGCGATGACGTACGCGGAGAAGAACCAAATGTAGTTGAAGATCATCGCGAGCGCGCACAGCGCCAGGATCCCGATCTTGTTCTTGTCGATGGCGGCGAGGGTCTGGATTCCGTCATACATCAGCGGCAGCCTTATCGAGTCGTGGCGGTGAGTGAACCAGCGGTCACCGGCCGGGCCGCCGCGGGCAAAACATCCTCCGGTCGCGCCCAGGGCTTACGCACGCCGAGGCTGATGACGTAGGCCAGGACCAGGGCGAAAGCGGCGGTCAGCAGCGCACCGATGCCGATGTAGGTGATGTTGGTCGTTCCGCTGTGCAGCGCGACCGCCACCGGCAGCGACACCGCCGCGTGCGACCCGGCCATCACCATCGGGACCGCGGGGACGATCAGCCACTGCTTGCCCTTGGGCAGCAGGCGTTCCAGCGCACAGAACGCGCCGGCGATCGCGACCATGAACGACACGTAGGTGAACGGGGTGAAGAACGGGACATCGCCGACCATGAACGCCTGCGGGCCGTAGTAGATCCAGGTCTGGCCGCCGACGGTGGTGACCAGCATCTCGAAGAAGATGGCGAAGGCACAGAATCCCGACCAGTAGAGCCAGAATTCACGCGCCGACATGCCCGTGCGGGCGCGGCGGATCATCACGTACCCGAAGACCGTCAGGTACCAGAAGTACAGGATCCCGATGAACGCCGGAATGCTGTGGCCGAACGTGGTCACCCAGCTGATCTGGCCTTTTTCGGTGTAGTACACGTGCACCAGGTTGTCGCCGAGCGCCTCGTAGGGAATCGCCAGGCCGGCACCGATGAACAGCCAGATGTGCGACAGATCGCGCCGCTTGACGGACTGGTAGATCGCGTACGCCAGGCTGATCAACGCCATGACCGTCATGGCGACAAGCAGCACGGTCTGTGCGGTCTGAGGCATCGGAACGTCAGATGGAACTGGGATGTCGTGGTCCACGCGTGTATCTCCCTCCCTCTAATGAGTGAACACTCACTACGCTAACATGGGGGTTGCCGGGTACACAAGGAATATCTTTGCCATCCGCACCCGACACCCACCCAAATTCGAGATAGTGCGCCTCAATATCGGGGAGCACCTTGGAGCCAGCCGCGTCAAGACCTCGGGCGCAGCTGGCCGCACCGGCGGATGCCGCCGCGGGGCATACGCCCCGCGGAGACGTTAATTGCGAATATTGGTGCCAGCCGGAACTTGAATGTGCCCGAACGCGACCCCCGCGCCAGCGCTCTGGTGCTAACGCAACAAACATTCGGGGCACGAGGACCAGCGAAGCTTCGGTCCGAGCAACAGCGCCTTCGCGGCTCTTTCTAGAGCGAGTAAACGCTCACTACGTTACGATGCCGGTATGCCGGTCAACAACGCTCCGGCCGCATCAACGAAGCGGCGCCCGCGGCGAAGCTCCGCCGAGGTGCGTTCCCGGATCCTGTCCGCGGCCGCCGCGCTGTTCGCCGAGCGGGGCTACGGGGACGCCACCACACGCGAGATCGCGCGCCGAGCCGACGTGGCGGAGCAGGTGATCTTTCGCATCTATCCCACTAAGCAGGCGTTGTTCGAAGCCGCCGTGCTCGAACCTTTCGACGAGTTCCTTTCCGAATTCACAACTCGTTGGCTGGCGGCTCCCACTCCGGGCGGTGACCCCGAAGAGGTGTTGCAACAGTTTGTCGAAGAACTCCACGCTCTGGTCGGCGAGAACCGCCAACTCGTGGCGGCGCTTGCCGCGTCGGGATCGTTGACGGCCCGCACCCAACCGGCATTGGCAGGGTTAGAGAAGGTCGGCGCCGTTATCGCTGAGACGCATGGCCTGCTGTTCGACCCGGAACTGTCGGTACGCATCGCAGCGGTGATGGTGGTGGCGGTGACGATGCTGGAAGACCAGCTGTTCGAGGGTGCTGGGGATCGCCTTGTGGCCGAGATGGTCCGGATGCTGGTCGGCGCGGCCCGCTATATCCCCGACTCGACCCAGACCACTTAGAGCGCAAGGGACTGAAGGCCTGGAAGGTTGTTGTCAGACATCACCCGGGCGTCGTTCGAATAATGCGTACGAGCTGCATGCCGAGTCGGAGCTAAGCGCCGCGCGGGCCGGTCACACCGTACAAGAGCATCTGGGTCGCCTCTTTGATCTGGCGCGCCTTGCCGGGCCGGCGTTGACTGGGGGAAAAGAGCCAGTCGTCGAGCAGGACTAGTGTCGCGTGTTTGAAGTTGTTTTACGGTGTGCTTTGGTGAGGATTTCGTCGGCGGTCTTGGTCCAGACGAACGGTTGGCAGCGGTCGTTCCAGCCATCAATGAAGGTTTCGATGGCGGCGATGAGGTCCTTGACCGAGGTGAACGTGCCGCGCCGGATCGCTTGGCAGGTAATGATTCCGAAGAACACCTCGACCAGATTGAGCCACGATCCGGAGGTCGGGGTGAAATGCATCGTCACCCGCGGGTGCTTGGCCAGCCAGGCGGCGACGGCCGGATGTTTGTGGGTGGCGTAGTTGTCGGCCACGACGTGCAGCGGCACCCGCGGATAGGCCTTGGCCACCTGCTTGAGGAACTTCAGAAACTCGGCGTGGGTGTGGCGCTCATAGCAGGCGTCGGTCACCTTCCCCGTCGCCACCTCCAGGGCCGCGAACAACGTGGTGGTGCCGTGGCGCACGTAGTCGTGGGTGGCTTTCTCCGGCAGCCCGGGGCGGATCGGCAGGATCGGCGCGGTCCGGTCCAGCGCCTGGATCTGCGACTTTTCGTCGATACAGACCACCACCGCCCTGTCCGGGGGGTTCAAATACAACCCGACCACATCACGAACCTTGGCGTCCAACTCGGGGTCGGTGGAAAACTTGAACGTCTCGCGTCGCCAGGGCTGCAGATTCCATTCCCGCCAGATCCGGGCCACCGACGCGAACGAAATCCCCAGATGCTTGCCCAGCAGCCGCGCCGACCAGTGCGTCACCCCCAACGCCTCGGGGGGAGCCTGAATTGTCGCGACCACCACCGCCACGTCGTCAATCACCGGCGGACGACCAGAGCGGTCCAGATCGCCCAGCGCCGGTATCCCGCCGGCCTCATACCGGTTGCGCCACTGAATCACCGTCGGACGCGAAACCCCCACCCGGCGACCGATTTCCGCGTTCGGCACACCCTGGGCAGCCAGCAGCACGATCCGCGCCCGCTGCGCCAACCCCGCCTCCACCGTCGAGGAACGCACCAGCGAATTCAACCTCGACTCATCACCAACACGAAGAACAAGCGCGGCAGCAACAGACACACATCATTGTCCCAAAATCGCACCGTAAAATCACTTCCAACACGCCACACTAGGTACGGCCACGAAGCGGGCGCTTCTCGATTCCT
>Ga0310909_10000029_pt1 | contig 53312 bp, 49 predicted proteins | sample GREbulkMGT000H_FD_203449 | JGI IMG/M metagenome (GOLD analysis project Ga0310909, IMG submission 203449) | Lab enrichment of tropical soil microbial communities from Luquillo Experimental Forest, Puerto Rico - GRE.bulkMG.T000H | ecosystem: Environmental > Terrestrial > Soil > Tropical forest >... | reverse complement strand
CAAGCGGGGTGCCGCCTAGGTCCGCAAGCTGCGCTTTCATCTTAGGATCTGCGACAACAGAATTGATTTCTCTATTCAACTTGTCGATGATTTCGGCTCATGGTGATGCCCCGCAAACTTGAGCGCCTTCCCAGGCACACCATCAATACTAGCCAACAGCGGCCTGAATGTCCGCTTTCGGGGCTGAAGCGGATACGACAATTGACAGACAATATGTCCGCTATTGATGCGAAGCAGACATCGCCGCGTGAATTGTCAGCTCAAGGTCGTTCAGTGCTTTAGATGGCCCGGCGCAACCGTTCGTGCGCTTTGCATATGCAGGCGCTTCTTTTCGTGGCCCGGCGCGTTAAACGAGGCCCCGTGAATTCCTTTCGCATGGTGCCCAGGCGCAAATGACTTCGCGGACTCAGCCCCTGCCGAAGTAGCGAGGAAAGCTACGGCGAGGATGGCGATTGCAGTTCTCATCTGATGCCTCCTTCAATTCTATATCTATAACTCGGAGCAGAACACGAGTGTTCCCTGTCAGGAGAAGTGGCAGGTGAACAGGTGTTCATCGTCAAAAATTGCAACAGGAAATGCACCGCGATGAGTTGATTGAATGACGTGCTTTTTTTCTACGGTGCATGATTTGCTTTTGGCACAAAGCGGACATGACGATGCCACTCAGCGACATCCGCTTTCGAAGGTAAAGCAAACGTTGGGCTGACCAGGCCAAGACTGGAGCCGGCGCCGCGAAAGAGGAGCGCATCAGAGCATGGTCCGATTGCGGCGACACGTCAGCAGATTTTTTGGAAGCGCCTCCGCCAGCGCGGCACGTTGGCTGGCGGCAGCACGTAGCTTTTGCCCTCGGCCGAGATCGTCAGCGGCTGCCCGGAGTCCAGAAGATCGAAGACGCGATTTTCCAGCGCGTGCCATTTATCTTCATAAAGCTCCGGATCGTCGCGGGCGTAGCCGAGGTCCGGCTGGTCGAAAATCGTAGTGTGCGCCGGGTCGTACTCGGAACCGGCGCCGATGACGCCGGCGAAGTACATCTGCATCTTGCCGTTGGCTATCGTGATCGAGACCTTGGTGTCGTCCCGTTTCGGCGCGGCCGGATAGACCGCACGCATGTCGAAATGCGCCCCGCAACTGATGCGGAAGACGGTCTTGCCCCTGGTGTCGTAGTAACTCAAAGCCGGCTGATCCTGGCGGTCGATCTCGAATTTCCAGGCACCCTTCCAGGTGTCTTTCGATGTGCCGCCGGCAGCCACCGTCGTGGACAACCCCAAGCGCGATGCGGCGACAAGGATTGCAAGGAATTTTGCATGCGTCGTCATGGCAAGCCGACTATGCGCTTTCCGCTCTCGCCTTTAATTCCTCAACGACCTCGTGAATAGCATCTTTTGCGATGTCGATTTTGCTTTGATCGAATGCGCAAGCTTGAGCAGTTGAGGAATTTTGTATCTGGTCAAGATTGCGAATGACGCGACTGAGCATGTGCGCAAGGATTTTGTAGCGGTATGGGGCGGCGGTCATTCGTCATTCCCATGTTTCAGGCGCGGACTCAGGTTCCTCGGCTTCCGCTTCGAGTGTAGATGCCACGCTCGCCGCACGCCAATATTGGCGAGACTCACCTAAAAAAGTTGGCCTCTGTGCTCCACCGAGAATACGTTTGCGTAGAGATTGGCGATCCACTGTTGGCCCTCTTGCGTGACTCGAAGATAGCGCAAGGCATCGCCGATATAAGGTCGGACCCTCTTCCAGAAGAAATCTGGATAGTTAGCTCGCAGATCTGCGACGCTATCGTATTGCAGTTTATTGGTCATTCCCGTCTCGCGAAACTCGTTAAAAAGGGCGGCCTGTTTTCGCAGGTAATTGATGTCCGCGAGCTGCCCGATCAGATCCGCTGCACGTACCAGGCCTGGAAAATCGTTAGTAGACTCGTGCTGCTCATCCTCGGGAACCGGGAACCGGGTGTGTTCTATGTTGGCTTCGATCGCCGCGACATCCAAGTTGACGAGAGCTTTGGCAGAACGTTCACGTACAAAGAGTTTGGATCGTGCGACATGATACGGCGTCAGCGATGCGTCAGTAGCACCATCGGGGAGGGTCACCGTGTCACCGCTCAAGTTGGTGACGTAGGAGCCATCCCCATCACCTCGACAGATTCCCCGCACGTATCCGATGTCGTGACACAGGAGCGAGATGATGAAATGTAACCAGTCGCGCGGGGTCACGCCGCCGACACTAATGTGCCGGCCGCGCAGAATTTCCTGGCCGACAAGTGTGACCATGATGGTGTGATTAACATCGTGGTATGCGGCGTCGCTGGTCGCGATATTTTCAAGAGCAAGTTGGGTAACAAAGCTGATCACGCCAGGATAACCAGGCTCCATCGTCCCGTACGTTCGTTCGTACGTTGTTCGAAGTTCCTGGATGAAGGCTTCTATCACTATCAGTGTGGCGTTGAACATGTGAACCAACCTCGCTGCACGCAATTGGGCGGCCCGATGGCCGCAAGTTTATCACGCGGTCGCCAATAAAGGCTTCGGCGAAGGCGATTCTCTTCCTCAGCGACATTAGACCCCATGTCGCTGATCGCAAATCTATGCTGTAATTGCGGTATTCCGATAATTCATGGTTTTGACCTTTGGGGGAGCGATTGCGACGGCGCTCCAAAACTAGCAAACGCGCCAAAGCACGAGGCCGCAAGGCGAACACGCCTAAGCACGGTAATTCGTGGACTATTTCGCGTCTTCGCCGCGAACTGAACGAAGCAAATCAACAACGAGCGGCAACTACGGATTTGCTGAAGGTCATCAGCCGCGCTCCATTTTCTTTATCGACCGTACTGGACACATTGGTCGAGTCAGCGGCCCATCTCTGCGATGCTGAGCATGCATGGCTATTCCGCCGTGATGGCGAGTGTTACCGATGGGCTGCCAGCTACGGCCGTTCGCAGAAACAGCATGAGCGCCTCAAGGAATACGTGCTCACCTTGGTGTTTTTGCCGGGACGCGGGTCAGCGCTCGAGCGGGCTGTGCTCGAAGGTCGACCAGTTCAGATCGCTGACGTTACGGCGGACCCCGATTACACCCGCCACGGGATCAGAAGAATTGGCGACTACCGCACGGCTCTGAGCGTTCCGCTGCTGCGCGAAGGTGTCGCAATTGGCGCCTTGGTACTGACTCGTTCGCAACCCCGAACATTCACAGACAAACATATGGAGTTGCTCATCACATTTGCGGACCAGGCGGTCACCGCCATTGAATACACAAGGCTGCTGAACGAACTGCGGCAGTCGTTGGAGCAGCAGACAGCGACATCCGAAGTATTGCGCGTCGTATCCAGCTCGCCGAGCGACCTTGCGGCCGTATTTCAGGCCATGCTGTCGAACGCGACTCAACTTTGCCAAGCAAACTTCGGCACCTTGAATCTTTATCGCGATGGTGAGTTCCCGCTGGCGGCAACGCACAACGTCCCCGAAATCTTCCTCGAATTCCGCCGCATTAATCCAATAATAAAACCCGGTCCAGGCCACCCGCTCGCGCGCGTTGCCGCATCGAGACAGCCGCTGCAGATCGCCGATATGAGAACGGAGGCACTCTATCTGAAAAAAGATCCATCTTTTATTGCGATGGTGGATTTGGCGGGCGCACGAACGCTTCTCATAGTACCAATGCTTAAAGAAAACGATTTACTCGGTGTAATAACTATTTTTCGTCAGGACGTGCGTCCATTCACTGAAAAGCAGATTGAGTTAGTGGGGAACTTTGCCGCGCACGCTGTGATCGCCATCGAGAATGCGCGGCTGCTGAGCGAGTTCCGGCATTCGTTGGAGCTGCAGACTGCGACCGCAGACGTACTGCGCATCATCAGCTCTTCGCCTAGCGATTTACGGCCCGTGTTTGATGCTATTGCTGAAAATGCGGCTCGATTGTGCCAAGGCTTTGATGTCTACGTTCAGCTGCGTGAAGGCAATTTGGTACGCTACGTCGCACACTATGGAGGTATCATTCCGAGTTCTCCCGCTGTAGGCGGAACTAGATTGCTGACCCGCGATCTTGTAATTGGCCGCGCGATGTTCGAATCGAGGGCAATCCACCTTCTCGACGCCCAAGCCGAATCCGAAGAGTTTCCCGAAGGCAGCGCTATTGCACGACGGACTGGCTACCGCACGATCATCGCAGTTCCTCTGATGCGTCAAGGTTACGCAATCGGTACGATCGCGGTCCGTCGTGTAGAAGCAAAACTATTCTCCGATAAGGAAGTTGAACTCCTCTCAAACTTCGCGGCCGAAGCGGTCATCGCCATTGAGAACGCGCGTTTGCTCACTGAGCTGCGGCAGCGGACGGCTGACTTGAGCGAGTCCCTGGAGCAGCAGACGGCCACTTTCGAGGTCTTGAAAGTTATCAGTTCGTCGCCGGGCGAACTGGAGCCAGTGTTTCGGGCAATCTTGGAGAACGCGACACGAATTTGCGAAGCCAAAATCGGGATATTGTTCCGCTTTGATGATGGCGCTTACACGGCGGTTGCGACCCTGGGCGTGACAGCCAAATACCAGGAATATCTGAACCGGGGACCCGTCCGCGCTGGTCCAGGTACTGGCCTGGGCCGCGTCGCCGCCGGTGAGAAAACTGTCCATATCATCGATACACATGCCGAGCAGGCTTATGCCGACCGCGAACCTCTTCGCGTCGCGACAGCCGAACTTGGCGGTGCCCGAAGTCTTCTCAACGTGCCAATGCTCAAGGACGGCGAATTGATTGGCGCGATTGGCATCTATCGCCAAGAGGTACGCCCGTTTACCGACAAGCAAGTTGAGCTGGTCACGAATTTTGCTGCCCAAGCTGTGATCGCGATCGAGAACGCCCGGCTTTTGAACGAACTGGCCAAACGAACGGAGCAGCTGGAGATGCGCTCGCAGGAAATAGCGAAGCTCAACGAGCAGCTCGAACAGCGCGTCGCGAACCAAGTCGGCGAGATCGAGCGCATGGGCAGGCTGCGCCGTTTCCTCCCGCCGCAGGTCGCCGATCTGATCGTCGCGTCGGGAACGGAAAAGCAGCTTGAAAGCCATCGCCGGGAGATTACAGCCTTATTTTGCGATCTGCGCGGCTTTACCGGCTTCTCGGAAAGCTCAGATCCCGAAGACGTCATGGCGCTGTTGCGCGACTACCATGAGGCTATTGGCCAGATCATCATCAAGTACGGCGGCACACTTGAGCGATTTGCTGGCGACGGCGTGATGGTCATCTTTAATGATCCGGTCCGGGTCGAGAATCCAGCGTTGCAAGCCGTCTTGATGGCGCTTGATATGCGCATGGCAATCGGCGCACTGATCCAGAAATGGCGCGACCTTGGTCACGACCTTGGCTTCGGTATTGGCATCGCGCATGGCTTTGCCACGTTGGGAACCATCGGATTTGAAGGCAGGCGAGATTATGCCGCCATTGGGACGGTCTCGAACGTCGCGTCCCGCCTTTGCGACGAAGCCAAGCCGGGTCAAATCCTCATCAGCCCACGAGTCCGGCAAGCTGTTGAGAAGGCCGTAATGGTCGAGCCTGTTGGCGAGTTTACGCTCAAGGGCATACGTCGCCCTCTGCCGGCGTACAACGTTCTAGAGTGCTCGCCGTCGAAACCGAACTGATGTCCGTATTGGCAGGTTTCTGACCTGCCGCGATATCCAACATGAGTCCGTCATGCGAGGCTAGCCGGACGTCCCGCTCACATCGAATTTTGTCTGACTTGGACACAATTCGGACGTTGGTGCGCCCTCCACGAGTGTCTGGATCGTCCGGCGAAGCCGAAGTACACAACGCGGGCTGTAGTCTTTTTCGATGGTTGATCCGAAGAGTCCTGACTAAAATGGCACGAAAGTCCACAAATCGCAGGCACGAAATGGGGAGGCCGCCAAAATGATGAGGGCGTTGCTCGCAGCGGTGCTGTGTGCCTTTTGGGCGCTGCACGACGCCACACCCGCGAACGCGCAAGCCTATCCGACCCGGCCAATTAAGGTCGTCGTGCCGTTCCCGCCTGGAGGCCCTACCGATGGCATGGCGCGTATCATCTCCGACCGACTCAGCGCCGTGCTCGGCCGGCCCATCGTCGTAGAGAACCGTGGCGGCGCCGGCGGCAGCGTCGGCGGCAAGTTCGTCGCCGAGTCCGATCCCGACGGCTATACAGTGCTGATGACGCCAGGCGGCGCTCTGACCACCGGTCCGGCGGTGAACCCCAATATCGGCTACGATCCCGCCAAGGCCTTTGCATCGATCAGCGAGCTGATCGAGACGCCGACAATCATCTCGGTCAGCCCGAGCCTGCCAGCGACGTCGATGACCGAGGTTGTGGCCTATGCCAAGGCCAATCCCGGCAAACTTAAGTGGGGCTCACAAGGCTTTGGCACGGCGCCGCATCTGCTCGCCGAAATGTTCAAGCTCGAAGCTGGCGTCAACATCTTACACGTGCCCTATCGAGGCACCGGTCCGTTGCTCAATGCCATGTTGGCCGGCGAGGTTCAGATCATTGCTGATCCAAGCACCACCAGTCTGCCGTACATCCAGGATGGCAAGTTTCGCCCGATCGCGGTTGCCAGCAACCTGCGCGATTCGAAATTGCCTAACGTGCCAACCGTGGTGGAGGCCGGCTTCCCCAAATTACAGTCGCCGTTCTGGCTCGCTGTGGTCGCACCGGCCGGAACGCCTCACGATATCATCACCAAGCTCAACAGCGCATTTCGTCAGGCACTCGCCGCGCCTGAAACGCGCGCGCGGCTCGATACGCTCGGCGCCGAAGTCAAGGTCGGCACGCCGGAGGATCTCGACAAGATGTTGGTCAGGGAGCGCGCACAGTGGACTGCAGTGGTAAAGGCGGCGAACATTAAGATCGAATAAGATCCGCATTCCCGAAGTGATTAGTTGCCATGTTCCGTCACGATTCACCTAACGAAGCCGCGTTCCGCGCCGAAGTGCGGACGTGGCTCGCGGCCAATCTGCCAGCTGCGCTGCGCGGACGGACGAACCGCCCGCCGCCTGCCGAGCTCATGCCGTGGTATCACACGTTGTCGCGCAAGGGTTGGATCGCACCGCATTGGCCCAAGCAGTACGGCGGCATGGGCGCGACACTGAACGAACAGATCATCATGACCGAAGAGCTGGCGTCGGTCGGCGCGCCGCAACTGCCAGCGCAAGGCCTCAATCACATAGGGCCGATCTTGATCGAGTTCGGCACCGAGGCGCAGAAGGCGAAGCACCTGCCGCCGATCATCGCCGGAACGGTGATCTGGGCGCAGGGCTATTCGGAGCCCGGCGCCGGTTCCGATCTCGCGAGCCTTGCAACCCGTGCCATTCTCGAGGACGATCATTTCGTGGTGCAGGGGCAGAAGATCTGGACCACATGGGGCCATCATTCGGATTGGATGTTTGCGCTGGTGCGCACCGACCCGCAGGCGCAGCCGCGCCATGCCGGCATCAGCTTTCTGTTGCTCGATCTGCACAGCCCCGGCATTAGGATCAGGCCAATCCGGACGATAGCGGGAGACGATGAGCTAAGTGAAGTATTTTTCGACGACGTCGTCGTGCCGGCGGAGAACCTGGTCGGCCAGCTCAACGACGGATGGCGCATCGCTAATGCGCTGCTTGGCCACGAGCGCCTCGGCACCTCGAATCCGCAATACGCCTTAATTGCGCTGGAGCGCATCAAAACCGCGGCGCGGGCCTCCGCCGCTATGGCGGACCCGGCTTTCCAGGATCGCCTGGCGGCAGCAAGCATCAATGTCACGGCGTTGTCGGCCCTGTTCAGCCATGCGGTGGAGCTCACTAACCACCAGCGAAGTCTCGGGCCTGACGCGTCGATGATCAAGATTTTTGGTTCGGAGCTGCTGCAGTCGCTCAATGAGTTGTTGATCGAAGCAGCGGGCAGCGACGCAGCCGTAGAAAATCCAGTTATGACTGATTTTGGGGCGGTGGATGTCTCGACGTCTTTCCTTCAGGTTCGGCGCGCGACGATCTACGGGGGGTCCTCGGAGATCCAGCGCAACATCATCGCCCGCCGTGTGCTCAACCTGCCGCAGTGACATGGACCTTCATCTCACCCTGGAGCAGACGTTGTTACGCGACAGCGCCGCGAAATTCATTGCCGCGGCGGGGCCGAAGGTCGCGCGCGGCTTGCGGGGGCTTATGCCGAGCTTCGCGCCCGCGCGACTGCGCCAAGCCGGTGAACTCGGCTGGCTCGGCATCCTCGTGCCAAGTTCGGCGGATGGATTAGGCCTCGGCCTCACCGAACTCGCTCTGGTGCTGGAGCAGGCTGGACGGGGACTTGTCTGCGAGCCGATTGGGCTTGCGGCGATCGCGGCGGCGGCACTGGCGCAAGGCCATGCGCCGCATCCGATGCTGCAACGCGCAATGCACGGTGAAGCGCTGGTGGTGCCGGCGCTGCAGGACAGTGCGCACGGTGGCGATCCGCTTGCCCCACGCACGCGGGCGGCAGGCGACCGCGCACCGCGCCTGACCGGGACTAAAATGTCCGTATGTGCCGACGGCGCCGAGGGCTTTTTGGTCAGCGCTAGCGGCGCCGAGGGACCGGCGCTCTATTATGTGGCGCGCGACGCTCCTGGGGTGAGTGTCGCGACAGCGCAGACCGTGGAGGGTCGCAAGCTCGCAACGCTTGTGCTGAAGGACGCGCCCGCCGATCTCGTGCCGCCGCGTCAGTCGTCGCGCAGCGCAGTGGAGGCGCTGAACGATCTCGCTCTGATTGCGCTATCCGCCGAACTCCTCGGCGTCATGGAAGGAGCAAAGGAGCTGTCCTTCGAGTATCTGCGCGTCCGCAAGCAGTTCGGCAAGCCAATTGGCAGCTTTCAGTCGCTGCAGCACAAGGCGGTCGACATCTATATTAAAATCGAGACCACGCGGTCGCTGCTCTATCAGGTTGCGGCGGCCAACGATCCTTATCGGATCGACCCTAAGCTCGCCGTCGCGGTAAAAGCCAAAGCGTCCGAGGACGCACTCGCGGTCACGCAGGCTTGCATCCAACTCCACGGCGCGATCGGCTTCACCGACGAGCACGACATCGGCCTTTATCTCAAGCGCGCGATGCTGCTGTCGTCGCTGTTCGGCAACGCTGCGGCGCAACGCCGGCGCTATATCGAAATCGGCGAACTAACGATTTAAATCCGTGCGCCCACCATCGGCGGGATGTTTTCTAGCGCGAGCGCGCCCGATATTCTCGGCCGAACGAAATTGGCGCGAACCGTCAGCCCGGCGGCGACGGAGTTGCGTGCGTCGAACCAGGAGAAGTCATGAGCGAACAACAGCCTGTCACCTACGAACTCGACGGCGAGATCGCGCTTGTTGGGTTGAACCGTCCGGACAAACGCAACTGCTTCAATCCGACGGTGATGAAGAAATTGCGCGAGGCTATCGAGCGTGCTGGCGAAGAAGCCAAATGCGGCATCATCTTCGGCCACGGCGACAATTTCTGCGCCGGCCTCGATCTACGCTGGGCGGCGGAGAATTGGAAGAAGGGACAATCGCAGCGGTTGCCGTTCCCGTTCAATCGCAAGACCTATTTTGAAGAAATGGCACGTGGCAACATCCCGTTCATCGCTGCGCTGCACGGCGCAACGCTTGGTGGTGGGCTGGAAACGGCAGCTGCTGCGCACATCCGCGTCGCCGACGAGACCACGTATTTCGGTTTGCCCGAGGGCACCCGCGGTATCTTCATCGGCGGCGGCGGTTCGGTGCGCGTCGCGCGGCTGATCGGATTTGCCCGCATGCAGGACATGATGCTCACGGGCCGTGTACTCAAATGCGACGAGGCCGAGCGCTGCGGCATCGTGCAGTACGTCGTACCCAGGGGCCGCCACATCGCCAAGGCCAAGGAGCTGGCGCTGAAAATCTGCAAGAATGCACCGCTGTCGAATTTTGCCATCACCAACAGTCTGCCACGGCTGCAGGACATGTCGTATGACGACGGGCTCTATTTCGAGCGTATGGTCGCCGAATATACGCGCAGCCCGGAATCGATCGAACGCCTACACCAGTTTCTCGACAAGACGGCGCCGCGCGTGCGGCCTGATCAAGCGTAACATTCGGACGGGAAGGAACGCCCAATGAGTCTGCGTGACCACGCGATCGTCGCGTATGCCGAAACCAAGGTGATGAAAAAGAGCGATCGGGACGTCTGGGTGCTTGCTGGTGAAATTCTGGAGTCGCTGCTCGACAAGACCGGGTTTGATAAGGCCGAGGTCGACGGCCTGGTAATGTCCGGCCTCACCGGTACAGGCGGCGCCAGCATGTTCTGGGCGCAAAGCACCTGCGACATGCTCGGGCTCGAAGTGGGTTTTTGCGAGCAGGTGCACACCGGCGGCTGCTCGGCGGTCGGCGCGGTGGCGCGCGCAGCAGCCGCGATCGACGCTGGCATGTGCGATGTGGCGCTCTGCTTGTACGCCGACACCCACGTTCGCGAGCATAACGGCCGCAACGACCGGAACTATCGGCGTGACTGGACCGAACCCTATGGGCTGCTCGGCCCACCCGGCGCGTTCGGTTTGCTGCAGCGCGCCTACGATGCAAAATTTGGTGTCGATCCGTTGGCGCTTGGCAAACTCGCCGTCACGCAACGCAATCACGCGCTCATGAACGAGAACGCCTGTGAAGAACTACGCGTGCCGATCACTATCGAGGACTATCTGAACTCGCGCATGATCGCTGACCCAATTCGCCTGCTCGACTGCGTGATGCTAGCTGATGGCGCTGCCGGCCTGATCGTGACGAGTAGAAGGCGCGCCAAGGAGAAAGGTCTGCACAAATGTGTATTGCCGATTGGATACGCGGAGCGCACGAACTTCTTGGGCGGCGATAGTTTTGTGGACGTCACCCGCAGCGGTCACGAGATTGCCGGCAAAAAGGCGCTGGCGGCCGCTGGGTTGGGCATCAAGGACATCCGCTCGTTCCATCCTTACGACGACTTTCTGATCGCGCTGGTGATCCAGTTCGAAGCATTCGGGTTCTGCAGGCCAGGCCAGGGTATGGCTTTCGTGCGCGACACCGACCTGTCGTACACGGGCGCGCTGCCGATGAATACCGGCGGCGGCCAGATCTCGGCTGGTCAGGCCGCTTGCTCGTCGCACAATCTGATTGAGGCGGTGCGCCAACTGATGGGCGAGGGCGGCGAGCGCCAGGTCAAGGACACCAGCAATGCATTGGTGACTGGCATCGGATGGATCAATTACGGGCGCAACTGGGGCTCGAGCGCCGCACTGGCGCTGATGCCGAACCAATAGGGAGCACAGCGCATCATGGTCTTCACACTCAACGATACGCTAACCGTCAAGCGTGACATTAAGCATTATGATTTCGGCATGCCGTTCTGGGAGGCGACGCGACAGAAGAAGCTCGTCATTCAGTACTGCAAGACCGCAAAGAAATACCAGCACTTTCCCCGTCCGGTCAGCATCTTCACCGGTCGCCGCCGCGACCTCGAGTGGCGCGAGGTCTCCGGTAAGGGAACAGTGTTTTCCTTCACCATCGCACACCGTGGGCCGCTAGCCTTCCAGGGTGCCGAACCCTATGCCATCGCCAGCGTCACCCTCGATGTTGGCGTCAATGTCATTGCCGGCGTAGTCAACTGCGCGGCCGAGGAGCTCAAGATCGGCATGAAGGTGAAGCCATATTGGCATCCACTCGAAAACGGTGAGCATCTTTTGTTGTGGCAGCCTGACAGGGACGCGCGATGACCGGAGCGGAACGTGCTCGCGGCGCCGGGGCGGTCGCAAAATTCCTACGTCCGCGCTCGATTGCGATTGTCGGTATATCGACGCGGGCGGGCAGCGCCGGCCAAATTGTCTTGGAATGCCTGAAGATCAATACCTTTACGGGCGATATCCATCTGGTCGGGCGGACTGATGAGCCGATTGACGGCCGCCGCGTGTTAAAAAGCGCCGACGAATTGCCGGAAGGCGTCGATCTCGCCGTTTTCACACTGCCAGCCGCGGCTGTGCAACATGCAATGGAAGGTTGCGCTCGGCGCAAAGTCGGCGCGGCTTTGGTGTTTGCTGCCGGCTTTGCGGAGACCGGCGATCACGCCACACAGGACGCCGTCGCCGCGAGCGCTCGCGCCGCGGGACTGGCTATTGTTGGTCCTAACTGCCTAGGCGTCACCAACAATGTCGACGGCATGATGCTGCACATGCTGTACGCGCGGCAGGCATTACGCGGCGTCACTGAGGGGGTCGCCTTCGTCGGCCAGAGCGGCGGGTTGCTCGGTCATTTCCAGCGTGCCTGCGACGGCCGCGGCATTCCATTGTCCTACGTGATCTCGACCGGCAACGAAGCGGGTCTCGAAACCACAGACTTTCTCGAATTTCTGGTCGACGATGCTTCCACCTGCGTGATCGCGGCCTATTGCGAAGAGATTAGACGGCCGCAAGCGTTTCTTGCCGCGCTCCGCCGGGCGCGAGCCGCAAAAAAGCCGGTGGTGCTGATGCTGGTGGGCCGCAACGCCAAAGCCCGGAAGGCAGCGCAATCGCACACGGGCGCGCTGGTCAGCGAGTTCGCCACAGTCCGCACGCAGGTGGAGGATGCGGGGGCCATCGTCGTTTCAACCATGGATGAGACCATGGATCTCATCGCCATCCTGCAGCGCTTTCCCGTGCCGCCCACTAAGGGTCCCGGTGTTCTCACCGCGTCGGGCGCGTATGTCGGGTTGACGAACGACTTTGCGGACGAACTAGATCTCGATCTTCCGGAACTCGAACCGGCGACGCTGAAGACGATCAAACAAACACTGCCGTCCTACGGCACATTCGGCAATCCGCTGGATACCACGGCCGGCTTCTCGCCCGAGATGCTCCCGATCGTGACGAAGGCGCTGATCGACGATCCCAATATCGGGATGTTGTTCATTTCTTTTCCCATCAACACGGCGGTGCCGGTGAAGGCGTTCAACCAGGGCATGGTGCATTCCCCCAAGCCCAAGGTGATGGTCGCGCTTGGCGACACCTGGCCGCTCGGTGACGACGTGATCGCAGCGGTGAAGGAGAGCCACGCAGTGTTCTCGCGCTCGTCCGACCGCATGGTGCGCGCTATCGCGCTCTACACCAGATATGGGCGCCTGCTCGGCCGCTCGTGTGCCGCCGCTACGGCTATGCCAATTCCGTGCCTGCCGAAACTTTGCAGCGGCGCGCAGCCGGAATGGCTCGGTAAGAAAGTGCTCGCGGCGGCAGGCATTCGGATCCCCGAAGGCGCGCTCGTGCGCACGGCAGACCAAGCGGCCACGCTCGCCGGGCAGATCGGTTATCCGGTGGTTCTAAAAGCGCAAGCTGCGGCTTTGGCGCATAAGACCGAAGCTGGGGGAGTGGCGCTCAATCTTGCCGACGAGGATGCGTTGCGGAACGCCTGGCAGACGATGCTAAGCAACGTCCAACATGCGTCATCAAACGTGAAACTTGACGGTGTGCTAGTCGAGAAAATGGCGGCACGTGGCCTCGAACTCATGATCGGCGCCAAGCGTGATCCTGGCTGGGGCGTGGTCCTGTCGCTTGGCCTTGGCGGTATTTGGGTCGAAGCGCTCGGCGACGTCCAGGTGCTGCCGGGAAGCGCGGACACGGCGCAAATCATAAAAGCGCTGCACAAGCTGCGCACCGCCAAGCTTCTTGCCGGTGTGCGCGGCGCATCGCCGGTCGACGTCGAGGCGGTGGCGCAAGCGGTGCTCGCAATCGGCCGGTTGATGGCGAGCCTTCCCGAAGCAACCGAGATCGATATCAATCCGCTGATGGTGTACGCCAAGGGAGAAGGCGCGATGGCGCTCGATGCCTTGATTGTTGTGAGGTAGGGGATCGCGTTTATTGCCGGCGATGACTGACTGTCCGCATTGTACCCGCAGTGAGCTCTTTGATCTGCGTCAAAGTCTCATATGCTGAAAGCGGCCACCTTGCGGATTGAACCCGTGTATTTCTCTTATTCTGGCACAGGGATTTGGCTGGTCAGACTTTCGCGGATGTGAGGCAATCGTCCGCGTTGCCTGTGCTCTAATAGGTGGTCGCTTGTTTGCGACCGAGCGCGCTTGCGGAGGAACTGACCTAACGGAGCGCAGGCATGAGCCTACCAACGAGCGCGAACACGCAAAGCGATTCGGCGGCGTGGCACGCGGTATCTTCCGCCGAAGTTGTGAAACGGCTCGCTACCAACGGCGAGAAGGGGCTCGATGCGGCCGAAGCCTCGACGAGGCTCCACAAATACGGCCCAAACCGGCTCCCGGAGGGCAAGAAGCGGGGACCGTTCATGCGGTTTCTCGCCCAGTTCAACAACATCCTGGTTTACGTCCTCCTCGGTGCCGGCTTCACCAAGCTGATGCTGGGCCTGTGGGTCGACGCAGGGATCATCTTCGGTGTGGTTGTTCTCAATGCGCTGCTCGGCTTTATCCAGGAGGGCAAAGCAGAGAAAGCGTTGGATTCGATCCGCAACATGTTATCCGCGGAGGCTCGCACAGTGCGCGGTGGCGAGACGCGCATGATCCCTGCTGAGCAGCTCGTTCCAGGAGACGTTGTGATCCTCGAGTCCGGCGACAAGATTCCAGCAGATCTTCGACTCATCGACACCAAGAATCTGCGCACCGAAGAGGCGGCGCTCACCGGCGAGTCGGTGCCGGCCGATAAGGGGACCGATGAAGTGCCCGCGAACGCCACGGTCGGCGACCGGGAAAACATGGCGTTCTCCGGAACGATGGTCGTGTCAGGGCGAGCCACTGGTGTCGTTGTGGCGACCGGTAGCGATACCGAGCTCGGCCGTATCAATCAGTTGCTCGCCAGTGTCAGTCCGCTCGAGACTCCGCTCCTGCGCCAGATCAAGACGTTCGGCTACGTCATCACCGCGGCCATCGCGGTGATCAGCGTGTTGATCTTCGCCTACGGAAAATGGGTGAAGGGCATGGACTTCGTCGAGCTGTTTCAGGCGGTCGTCGGCATCGCCGTATCGGTCATCCCGGAAGGGTTGCCTGCGCTCATCACGATCACACTAGCCATCGGTGTCCAACGCATGGCGCAGCGCAACGCGATAATTCGGCGCTTGCCTGCGGTCGAGACACTCGGATCGGTATCGCGGATCTGTTCGGACAAGACCGGCACGCTTACTTTGATGGAGATGATGGTGGTGTCTGCCGTCACTGCTGAATCCGCTTATGAGGTCACAGGCGACGGCTATGCGCCCGAAGGCGAAGTCCGGAAGGAGGGAAACCCGGCGGGCCAGGACGCGGTGCTCGCGCTTATGGGCCGCGTCTCTGTGCTTTGCAACGACGCCGAGCTCTTCCGGCAAGAAGGGTCTTGGAAAGTCGAAGGCGACCCAACCGAGGGAGCACTCTATCCGTTCGCAAGCAAGCTCGGCATGGATCGAGCCACCGAGCAAGCCGCGTCGCCGCGGATCGATGCGATCCCATTCGAATCGGAGCACAAATTCATGGCGACGCTCCACAAGTCTGCCGCGGGCAAAGAGACTCTACTCGTCAAGGGCGCTCCGGAAGTCATTCTCGAAAACTGCGATCGCCAGCAGACCGCCAGCGGCCAGGCAACTTCGCTCGACCGCGCACATTTCATGCAAGCCTCGGACCGGCTCGCTGCCCAAGGCGAGCGCGTTCTGGCGCTGGCATGGCTAGAGAGTCCGACCGTCAAGGCCGGCAGTCTCGGCCCGGCCGACCTGCCCAAAACCCTTGTCCTACTCGGCCTGATCGGTCTTCTCGACCCGCCACGCAAGGAAGCAATCGAAGCCGTCAAGGAGTGCCATGGCGGCGGCATCCGCGTCACGATGATCACAGGCGATCACAAGATCACCGCTGCGGCCATCGCCAAGATGCTCGGTATCGGCGATGGCAACACGGCAATCACCGGAGGCGAGATCGAGGACATGGATACTGCCACGCTGCAGGAGCGCGTTCGCGACGTTGATGTATTCGCGCGCGCGAGCCCCGAGCACAAGCTTCGCCTGGTCAAGGCAATTCAGGCTAACAAGCAGATCGTAGCGATGACGGGTGACGGCGTGAACGACGCGCCTTCACTCAAGAAGGCTGATATCGGCGTGGCCATGGGCATCAAGGGCACCGAGGTCACCAAGGAGGCTGCCGGAATGATACTGGCCGACGACAACTTCGCCTCGATCACTGCGGCCGTGAAGGAGGGTCGCACGGTTTATAACAACATCGAAAAGGCCATGCTCTTTATGCTGCCCACCAACGTCGCTCAGGCCTTGGTCATTGCGGTGGCGATCTTCTTTGGCTTCACCATGCCGATCACTGCGCCACAGGTCCTGTGGGTCAATATGGTCACCTCCGTCGCCCTAGGGCTCGTGATCTCCTTCGAGCCCCATGAGGTCGACGTGATGAGCCGGCCCCCGCGCGCGGTCAGCCGCCCGATCGTGACTGGCTTTGGAGTTTGGCGCATCGTTTTCGTCGGCTTAGCGCTCCTCGCCTACACGCTGTTGGCATTCTTCTGGATGAAGTCCCAGGGCGCTTCGGATGCGCTCGCTCGGACAGTCGCCGTTAACGCCATTACGATCGGTCAGGTGTTCTATCTGCTGAACAGCCGGTATCTATTGGACTCGTCTTTCTCCCTGACCGCGCACACGGGGAATAAGTACCTGCCTCTCGGCATCGGTGCGGTCGTTATCCTACAGCTGCTATTCACCTATGCACCGCCGTTCCAAGCGATGTTTGGTAACGAAGCCATTCCGTTGTGGGTCTGGCCTCGGCTGCTCGCTGGCGGTCTGCTGTTCTTCGCTGTCGTAGAAGCGGAGAAACTCGTCATCCGCTCGTCTGATGCGCTACGAAAGGCGGTAACGGCAGTCGAAGCTGGAGCGTAATTGCTATTCACCGCGATCGACAAGATGCGCTGCGGAGCGCCAGGCGTGATATGCGAGTGCTTGCAGGCTTCTCAGCGTGTCGACGCGAACAATCGCCGCGTCGACAGTCAACGTTCCGTTTGCGACCGCGCCCAGCGTCGCGTTGCGGCGACTGCGCTGCAGTTTCTCCATCTCTTTCGCATAGCGTTCGAGTCGAGCGAGAGCCTCCTCGGCCGATACTGCATTTGCGCCGGACGTAACGTCGGGGCCGGGTGGTGCCTCGACTTCACCCGCGACCGAGGTTGCGCTTCGCATCGCATTCGCACATAGCCGTCCGGCGCGTGCGTCGTCTGGGCTGTCGCGCACCGCCCCAAAATCGATTTCCGCATTTGCTGTTTCGGCTAGCCGAGACGCGTGGTCGAGAGCGTGCAATGTGCTTGTAAGTCGCCGCTGCTCTTCGTCGGAGTCGGGCGGTCCGGTCACATCTGACAGGAAGACCTGTGCTCGGCGCAACGAATCGGCAGCCTCAGGCATCGATATCGCATTCTTCTGTAGGCGGACTGTCTCGCCGCGACTTGCGGCAGACAGTGCCAGATCAACTGCGCCGCACATCGCTTCAAGCGCTCGCGCGATCGTTCGTCGCACCGCTTCCACGGCGACGATGGGAGTCTCGAGCGCCGAGGGATCGAGATAGCGCGTGAGCGGCGAGCCGCGTTCGGGCAGAATCCGCTCGACCAATCGCGTGAACCGGTCGATCAGAGGCAGCAGGACCACAACGCCGACGACATTGTACGCAGTGTGATAACCTGCGAGCAGCGTCACGCCGTCGATTGTGCTCGAGGCACGGACGAGCAGAGGAATGACGACGGGAAAAAGCACCAGCGCGATGACAGCAGCGATCAGTTTGAACAGCACATAGGCGACGGCCAACCGCTTGGCAGTGGTGCTCGCGCCGATCGCCGCCAATGCAGAACTGGTCGCCGTCCCAACATTCTGCCCGATGATCAGCGCGCAAGCCTGGTCGAGCCCAACTGCACCGGCGAAGTGGGCGGACAGGGTTACCGCGATCGCTGCCGTTGATGACTGCATCACTGCAGTCATAACCAACCCGACCACGACCAGCACCAGTACCCCGACCATACCTCGCCACCAGCCGGCGTGAGAACCTGAGAGAACCGCAGGTAGGTCTGCCGGGTGCAATCGCTCAGCCAGCCCGCCCATGCCTTGTTGGAGGGTCGTCAGCCCAAAAAGCACAAGTCCGAACCCTGCCAGCGCGGCGCCCGCCCCAGATAGGCGCCCGCTGGCCAGGAGCTTGATTAGCGCGCCGACGAAGACCATCGGCAGAGCGGCGGCCGTCAGCGAGACGCGGACGCCGATAAGTGCGACCAGCCAGCCAGTACCTGTCGTGCCGACATTCGCACCGAAGACGAGGCCCAATCCTTGCGGGAACGTCAACAAGCCTGCGCTGACGAGACCAATAGTTGTCATAGTGGTTGCGCTGGACGATTGCACCAGGAGCGTGACGAGTGCGCCCCAGAAGGAGCCGCGCAGTGGTGTCGCTGCAGCCTTGCCAAGCACTGTGCGCAGCGCAGAGCCGGCCAATGCCTTCAGGCCATCTGTCATGACGGTCATGCCGAGCAGAAAGAGACCAACGCCGCCAATTACTGAGATTACCGTCGACATACGCGCCCCTAGACTATTATTTGCACTGTAGCGTAGCTGCAGTGGGAAAACAGCGTCACGACGGATATTTGGCGCGCGCGGATCTTTTACTTTTCTCGGCTGAGTGTCGCACGCATGGTTTGCAGTTCCTTCTTCTTCCTTGCGTCAACTGTCGGGTAAGCGAGGTCGAGTTTCTCAACGGCTGCCACGATAGCCGCGGCGACAATGAGCCGGGTGAACCATTTGTTGTCAGCCGGTACCACGTACCACGGTGCGCGTTTCGACGCCGTAGCTCGAATCGCTTCCTCAAACGCGTGCTGGTAGTCACCCCAAAATTCGCGCTCGTACACGTCGGAGGGCGAGAATTTCCAATGTTTGTCTGGCCTGTCGAGGCGGTCCATGAAGCGCTTCTTCTGCTCCTTGCGCGACACGTGCAGAAAGAACTTAAGAACAATCGTCCCCTGCCGAGTGAGGTAATCCTCGAAGTGCGCGATGTCGAAGAGCCGCTCGTCCCAGATGCGTTTGCTTATAAGCGGCGCGGGCAGATTCTGTCGCTTCAAGATGTGTTTATGCACGCGTACAACGAGAACCTCCTCATAGTACGATCGGTTGAAGATGCCGATCCGTCCCCGTTCGGGCAAACGTTTGGCGTAGCGCCAGAGAAAGTCGTGGTCGAGATCCTCCGATGACGGCTGCTTGAACGAGAAAACCTGGCAGCCCTGAGGATTTACTCCTGACATGACGTGTTTGATGGTGCCGTCCTTGCCGGCCGCGTCCATCGCCTGGAACACGAGCAACAGCGACCAGCGATTTTGGGCGTAGAGCATGTCCTGCTCCTCCGCGAGCCACTCGGTGCTGCGTTGCAGAAGGTCGGCCGCCTCGCCCTTATCCAGCCTCAGACCACATGTGTCGCCTGGATCGAAGTCTTTGAGTCGGAAACCCTTGCCTTTAGTGATACGGAACGGATCGACGTATTTCTCTATCCGATCGAGGATCTCTTTTCTCGCCATGGCGCTGACTCCTTTTTTCGCGGAGCCCACTCTAGCGTCAGCTCTTCAATATTACGCTGGTTACACCACGGCCAAAGTAATGCTAGCTCCTGCAGGCGCAATTTGGTTCCCAATTTGTGTGGATGAGAGAAGGCGGCGAAACGGCCGTTGCAACAGGTGAGCAATGCGACTTTTGAACCGGTTTTTCATCGTTTTCATCGTTTTGGCCGTCACCGCCGTGGCGGCCACGACATTTATTGTCGTCGTGATGGCAGACGGCGCGCGTGCACAAATCTCAAGAACCATCAGGATCGTGGTGCCTTACGCGCCCGGCGGCGCGGCCGATATCGTCGCGCGCCTGGTCGCGGAACAAGCCGGGCGCGCCGGCGGACCAACGGTGATCGTCGAAAACCGACCGGGTGCCGGCGGTGTGGTCGGCACCGAGACGGTCGCTCGCGCCGCGCCGGACGGCGCCACCCTTCTCGTCGTCTCGACGCCTTTCCTGATCGATGCGCTGTTGCGAAAATTGAACTACGAGCCGCTCAGAAGCTTCGTGCCAATCTGCAATGTGGTGAATTCGCCGACCATCATCGTCGTCAACAGCGCCTCGCCGTATCGCACGCTTACGGAAATGCTGGACGACGCGCGCGCCAAGCCGGGGCAGATCACGATGGCGAGTATCGGCCCGGCCTCGAGCTTTCAGCTCGGCTTCGAAATGCTCAAGCGCGCCGCGAAAGCGGATATGACTTTCGTGCCTTATCCGGGCAATGCGCCGGCGCTCAACGCCGTGTTGGGCCAGCAGGTGACTTCGATGTTCGCGACCTATCCGAACGTGTCGGAATATCTGAAGGCCGGCACATTGCGGGCGCTCGCGGTCGGCAACCGCACGCGGGCAGAGCCGCTGCCGGACATTCCCACCGTCGCCGAGGCAGGCTACGGCGACTTCGACGTCGACGCCTGGTTTGGCGCTTTCGCGCCGGTTAATACGCCGCAACCGGCGATTAATGAACTCGAAAGTCTATTCACGGCGGCAATAAAAGACCCGGCCGTTAAGGAGAAACTCCTCGCTCAGGGTCTTTTTCCGGCCGGCGTCTGCGACGCCGATTTTGCCGCTTACTTGCGCAAGCAAAATGACGCATACAGGCGCATTATCACGGAGGCCAATATCAAGGCGGAATAAAGCATGATCCCGAAAAGTGGATGCCGGTTTTCGGAAAAGATCATGCTCGAACAACAAGCTAAAGCGAAATACTGTATCAGCCGAAAATCACTTCGCTTTAACTGGGGTGAATAAAGCGTGTCGAAAGTCGCCGCGTATTTAACAGCTATTAGTATATAAAAGCTGCGAATATACGTTCTTTTTAGCGTGTTATTTAAACTGATCTTAGACCCTTGGCACTAGATTGATGCCGACGACGGGAAACAGGGCCCGTCGCAAAAAAAGAAATTGTGTTGGGAAAGGCGTCATCATGAAAGCCGTCGTCAAGACGGTCGAGCTCGCCGAGGCGCGCTTCGACCACATTCGTCCGCATTATCTCGAAGCGCTCACTTTGGTCGAACGTCTGCATCGGCGTCTGCTCGACGTCATAAAGGACGAATTCGATCGTCGCGGCCGCTCGGACATCAATTCGGTTCAGGCGCTGCTGTTGTACAATATCGGGGACAAGGAATTGACCGCGGGCGAGCTGCGCACGCGCGGGTATTATCTCGGCTCCAACGTCTCGTATAACTTGAAGAAGCTCGTCGAGATGGGCTTTCTCGATCATCAACGTTCGCGGATCGATCGGCGCTCGGTCCGCATCAAACTGACCGACAAGGGCAGGGAAGTGCGCGATACGGTGGACACGCTGTACGAAAAGCACATGCGCACCGTGGAGCAGGTCGGCGGCATCAATGCCGAGGATTTCGGTGGCCTCAACAAGGCATTGCATCGTCTGGAGCGATTCTGGACCGACCAGATCCTCTATCGCCTTTAACGGCTGGTGAGTTGCCGGCGAGGATAAGGCCCCGGCCAATGCCGGGCCCTTTCATTCGAACCTGTTGCGCCGCCTCTTGGCTGGCCATTATGTTAGCGGGCTTTTGGGGAGGCTGGCCGATTTCGGCCCTATTGCTCGCACAGATACGCGTCTCATGACTCGATCCTCTCACTTGGGCGGTTCGCGACAGGCAGTGGTGTGCCGCCGTACTGTGTTACGGCACTTTGCTGGGACGGCCACTTTTGCCGCGGGCATTCGTGCCGCGTGGGCCGACGATCGCCCGCTTGATGCACTCATGGGCGAGGTCGATCACGGCAACTTCGGCCAAACATTCGATCAGGCGTCGCGCACGGTTCACATGCCGAAAGCGACGGTTCCGATGTTGTCGCCGGGAACGGCTGAAGCAACGCGCCGCGCGGTCGAGACTTATGACGGCATCGTCGCCCGCGGCGGTTGGCCCGAAGTGTCGAAAGTCTTGGAATTGCGGCTCGGCACCCGCCACGAAAGCGTGGTCGAGTTGCGTTCGCGGCTGACGATTTCGGGCGATCTCGATCCGAACGCCAGCGCGGTCGAGAATGACATTTATGATTCGTATCTCGAAGAGGCGGTGCGGCGCTTCCAGGCGCGTCACGGTTTGACCATCGACGGCATCGTCCATGAGGCGACGTTTGACGCCATGAACGTTCCGGCGGTGACGAGGCGCGATCAGCTCAAGATCAATATCGAGCGGCTGAAGTCGTTGTCCGGCAATCTCGGTGCGCGTTACGTCGTGTGCAATATTCCGGCGGCGCGCATCGAGGCGATCGAGCACGATGTTGCAGTGTTGCGCCATACCGGCGTGGTCGGCAAGCCTGACCGGCCGTCGCCCGAAATCGACAGCAAAATCATCGAAATCAATTTCAATCCGTACTGGACGGTGCCGGCTTCGATCGTACGCAAGGACCTCATTCCAAGAATGCAGGACCAGCCCGATTATTTGACCAAGAATCACATTCGCATCCTCGATGCGGCGCATCGCGAACTGCAGCCGTCGCAGATTAATTGGTATTCCGAGGACGCGACCAACTATACGTTCAAGCAGGATCCTGGCAGCTAGAATTCGCTGGGCTCGATTCGCATCAACTTCCCGAGCGCCTACGGTGTGTACATGCATGATACGCCGTTGAAGAACTTGTTTGGCGATGATTTCCGTTTCCATTCATCCGGCTGCGTGCGGGTGCAGAACGTTCGACAGCTGGTTGTGTGGCTCCTTGATGAAACCAAAGGCTGGTCGTCCGCGGATATCGACCGGGTCATAAAGTTCGGCGAGCAAAAAACCGCCCGGCTGGCCAAGCCCGTGCCGTTGCACTGGGTCTATGTCACGGCCTGGTCAAGGAGCCGATGGGGTGGTGCAATTCCGCGAAGACATTTACGGCCGCGACGGTCTTGGCGCGCCGGCCATTCCGGCCACGACCAAGCTTTGATCAAGCTAATGGCTTGCGCCCGCCGGCCAGTGATTCCTAAATATAGGGGTGTTATCCGCCGAAATATCGCAAGGTCTTGCGGGTTCGGCTGGTATCGCCAAGCCCCACGGTGTATCACCGCGGCAGGGGCTTTCAGCGCCGAAAGTGCGTCGGCTGGGGATCGGTCCGACGCGAAAGGCGGCCAGGCAGCGAGGGAACAGAGCAAGTCATGCCGGCAACTCACAATACGAGTCAGAAGGTCAATGCGACCGACGAGGATTTCTTCTCTGCCACACTTGGCGAGAGCGATCCGGAGATCGCCGAAGCCATCAGGTTCGAACTGGGCCGCCAGCGCAACGAAATCGAACTGATCGCATCTGAGAACATCGTCAGCCGCGCCGTTCTCGAGGCGCAAGGCTCAGTGTTGACCAACAAATATGCCGAGGGTTTGCCGGGCAAGCGTTATTACGGCGGTTGCCAGTTCGTCGATATTGCCGAGCGCCTCGCGATTGAGCGCGCAACCCGCCTGTTCGGATGCAGTTTCGCCAATGTGCAACCTCATTCCGGCGCGTCCGCCAATGCCGAAGTCTTCATGGCGCTGATGCGGCCCGGTGACACGTTCATGGGGCTTAACCTCGCCGCAGGTGGACATCTCACCCACGGCTCGCCGGTCAACCTGTCGGGCCGCTGGTTCAAAGTCGTTCCCTATGGCGTGCGCCGCGACGATCACCTCATCGACATGGACGAGGTCGAGGCCTTGGCCAAACAGCATCGGCCCAAGGTGATCATTGCCGGCGGCTCGGCCTATCCGCGCGTGATCGATTTTCGTCGCTTCCGCGAGATTGTCGACGAAGTCGGCGCTTATCTGATTGTGGACATGGCGCATTTCGCCGGCTTGGTCGCCGGTGGTGTGCATCCGAGCCCGCTTTCCCACGCCCATGTCGTCACCACGACAACGCACAAGACGCTGCGTGGTCCGCGCGGCGGAGCTATCCTCACCAATGACGAGGAACTGGCGAAAAAACTCAACGCGGCGGTGTTTCCCGGAATGCAGGGCGGGCCGCTGATGCATGTGATCGCCGCCAAGGCAGTAGCGTTTGGCGAAGCGTTGCGTCCGTCGTTTCGACTTTACGCGAAAAACGTCGTCGAAAACGCCAAGGCCCTTGCCGAAACGCTCAAAGCTTGCGGACTCGACATCGTCTCCGGTGGCACCGACACGCATCTGATGCTGGTTGATCTCCGCAAAAAGGGACTGACCGGCAAAGTGGCGGAAGCCGCGCTCGAACGCGCTCGTATCACTTGCAACAAGAACGGCATTCCGTTCGATCCTGAGAAACCCACCGTCACATCAGGCGTACGGCTTGGCACGCCGGCGGGCACCACGCGAGGTTTCGGTATCGCCGAATTCCAACAGATCGGCGATTTAATCGCCGAAGTGCTGGATGCGCTCGCCCATAGCGGACGCGAGCAGGACGCAGCGGCCGAGCAGCGGGTGGCGGAGAAGGTAAAACGTCTGGTCAGCCGATTCCCGATCTATGAGGGATGAGGAATGCGCTGCCCGAGCTGTGCGAGTCTCGACACCCAGGTGAAGGATTCGCGGCCGACCGAGGACTCCTCGGTGATCCGTCGCCGGCGGGTCTGCCTGAGCTGCAATTTCCGTTTCACGACCTTCGAGCGGGTGCAGCTGCGCGAACTGATTGTGATCAAGCGCAATGGGCGCAGGGTGCCGTTCGACCGCGACAAGCTTTTGCGCTCGGTGCAAATCGCGCTGCGCAAACGTCCGGTCGATCCCGAGCGCATCGATCAGATGGTCTCGAAAATCGTCCGCGAGCTTGAAAGCATCGGCGAGAGCGAGGTCACCTCGGAAACGATCGGCGAGACGGTGATGGCGCATTTGCGCGACCTCGACGACGTCGCCTATGTGCGGTTCGCCTCGGTGTATCGTAACTTCCGCGAGGCCAAGGATTTCGAAGCCGCACTTGCCGAATTGTCGGGAGATGAGGCCGCCGAGTGAGCGAGCCCGCTAGCCGTCCAGCTTCCGACGCCGACGAGGATGAACGCTTTATGACGCTCGCGCTTTCGCTGGGCCGGCGTGGGCTCGGTCGAACATGGCCTAATCCGGCCGTCGGCGCGGTAATCATCAAAAACGGTGAAATCATAGCGCGTGGCTGGACGCAGCCAGGAGGCAGGCCGCACGCAGAGATCGAAGCTCTGCGGCGCGCCGGCGAGGCTGCGCGCGACGCCACGCTTTATGTCACGCTTGAACCATGTTCGCACCACGGCAAGTCTCCGCCCTGCGCCGATGCCGTGATTGCATCCGGCATTGCGCGTGTGGTCTCGGCCATGGAGGACCCAAATCCGGAAGTCGCTGGCCGCGGGCATGCGCGGTTGCGCAGCGCGGGGATTGCCGTGGACGTAGGCATTGAAGCCGCCACGGCGCGACGCGATCATGTCGGACACATTCGCCGTATGCGCGATGGCCGGCCGCATGTGATGCTTAAGCTTGCCATTTCCGCGGACGGTAAAGCGGCCGGCGTTGGAGGTAAGCGCGTGGCGATCACCGGCGAAGGTGTCCGCAATCGCGTCCATCTTTTGCGTGCCCAGAGCGACGCCATCATGATCGGTATCGGCACCGCCCTGGCCGACGATCCGGTTTTGACCTGTCGCTTGCCCGGAATGCTGGGACTGTCGCCAACGCGTGTGGTGCTCGATACCGGACTTCGCTTGCCGATACAGTCGCGCCTGTTAGCGACGGCTCGTGAGACGCCGCTCTGGGTCATTGCCGGGGAGGATGCGCCGGCGGCAGCCGAGGAAGCCGCGCAGGCGCACGGTGCCGCAGTGGCGCAAACGGCCGCAAAAAATGGTCGGCTCGATCTACCGGCCGTGTTGAAGCTTTTGGCGTCGCGCGGCGTCACCCGCCTGATGGTCGAGGGCGGTCCGACACTGGCCGCGGCCTTCATCGGGGCCGATCTCGTTGACGAAGCGATATTATTCCATTCTCCAGTGGTCATCGGAGAGGATGGAGTAACGGCGCTCGAGCCGCGCGCCCATGCGATGCTCAGTCAACATCTTAAGTGTATTTCTAGCGAGCCTGTCGGCTCCGACCGCCAACAAAAATACGAGCGCGAGTTTTTGAGCGATGTTTAGCGGTATTGTCACTGACCTCGGCGAGATTCTTGACGTCGAAGAAAAATTCGACGGGCTGCGTAGGCTTCGCATCGCGTGCAACTACGATCCGGCTTCGATTGTCGTCGGCGCTTCAATCGCCTGTTCCGGAATCTGCCTCACAGTCGTCGAGCGCGGCGCCAAAGCCAATCGCCCGTTCTTCGCCGTCGATGCAGCCGCTGAAACCTTACGTTTGACCACCGCCGGGACTTGGCGGCGCGGAGCGCATATCAATTTGGAACGCTCGCTTCGGCTCGGCGACGAACTGGGCGGACACCTGGTCAGCGGACACGTGGATGGGATCGCCGAACTCGTCACCCGCGACGATTTCCTTGACAGCGCGGCGTTGACGTTGCGCGCTCCCGCCGCACTGTCGCGGTTCATTGCCGCCAAAGGTTCGGTGGCGCTCGACGGAGTCTCGCTAACCGTCAACAAGGTCGATGGTGAGATGTTCACGGTCTTGATCATTCCGCATACTCTTAAGGTCACGACATTCGATGCGTTTGAGCCCGGCGCGCGTCTTAACCTCGAAGTCGACCAGCTCGCGCGCTATGTCGCGCGATTGATGGAGACGCTGCCCCGCTGAGACGCGCTTGTGAGCGCGTGCCGGTCTTGGTACGACCACGCCCGGATGAAGCCTGAAGGCCCAAGCCGCCTTTCGGTGAAAACCGTGCTCAAACGAGGCGGAGTGCAGTCATGGCCGGAGCGCGGCGAGGCAAGCGTCCTGGAAGTAACGGCAAGGGCGCGCGCATTCTCATCGTCGAAGCGCGCTTCTATGACGACATTGCCGATGCGCTGCTCGCCGGTGCGAGCAAGGTCTTGAAAGCGGCGGGCGCGGAATTCGACTGCCTGAGTGTGCCCGGTTCGCTGGAAATTCCGGCGGCCATTGCTATGGCCGTCGATGCGGCGCGCCGCCGCCGACGCCCTTATGATGGGGTCGTTGCGCTCGGTTGCGTCATTCGCGGCGACACTATTCACTTCGACATTGTTGCGCATCAATCTGCTCGCGGATTGATGGATCTTTCGGTTGCGCGCCAATTGCCGATCGGCAATGGAATCATCACCGTAGACAATGAAGCCCAGGCTTGGTTGCGCGCCCGCTCCGAGGAGCAAGATAAAGGCGGCGATGCGGCGCGGGCCGCGCTTGCGCTCCTGAGCCTCAAGCGGCAGATCGAGACATAGTGCGATGGCTGGCGACGACGTGCGTTCTGACGTGAGCGGCAAGGAAGGACGCAAGGCCAATCAACGTGGCGCGGCCCGGCTCGCGGCGGTGCAGGCGCTTTATCAGATGGAGCTCGCTGGCACCGGCTTGAACGAGATCCTGGCCGAATTCGAAAGTCATTGGCTCCGCGGCGATGTCGAAGACGTGCAATATCGCCCGGCCGAAGCGAGCTATTTCCGCGATATCGTCGCTGGCGTGGTGCGCGAGCAAACTCGGCTCGATCCTAAGATCGATGCGGCGCTGGCGCGGGGCTGGCCGCTCAAGCGCATCGAAATGGTGCTGCGCGCGGTGCTGCGGGCTGGCGCCTACGAACTTGCGTACCGCAAGGATGTGCCCGCACGGGTGGTGACATCGGAATATGTCGACGTAGCCAGCGCCTTTGTCGACAAAGAGGAGACCGGAATGGTCAATGCGGTGCTCGATCAATTGGCGCGTCAACTCCGCGCCGCCGAATTCAGTGGCGGATAGGCGAAGGCGCCGATGCCTCTGGGCGATTCCGGAAATGAGACCTCGGGCGAAGAACGCCTTATTGCCCGCTACTTTCGTCCGTTGGCGACATCCCCGAATGCATTCGGACTTGGCGACGACGCGGCGGTGCTCACGCCGCCCGCCGGTTGCGATCTGGTTCTGACAACAGATGGGGTCATTGCCGGCGTGCATTTTCTTCCCAGCGATTCGGCGCAAGACATAGCTCGCAAGGCGCTGCGGATGAATCTCTCTGACCTCGCGGCGAAGGGCGCAATGCCGACTGGATTTTTGTTGTCGATCGCTTTACCGCCTGGAACGCAGGAATCGTGGATCGCCGCCTTCGCTGAGGGTCTTGGTCAAGATATTGCGCAGTATCGCTGTCCGTTGCTCGGCGGCGACACCGATCACACGCCAGGACCGCTTTCGGTCTGCATTAGCGCCTTCGGCACTGTGCCGCACGGTGCAATGGTGCGGCGCGCGACCGCCAAGCTCGGCGATGTCATCGCGGTTACCGGCACCATTGGCGATGCCGCGCTCGGCGTTGTTCTGCATCGGGACGAGGCGGTGGGTAAAGAGTGGCGTCTATCGAGCGCTGCCCAGAACCATCTGCGCGAGCGTTATCTTCTGCCGCAGCCCCGCAATGCAGTGGCTGAGGCATTGCGGCATTATGCATCGGCGGCGATGGATGTATCTGACGGGTTGGCTGGAGACTTGGCCAAGCTATGCCGGGCGTCGGGCGTTGCCGCGGAAATCGATGTTGCCCGCGTGCCATTGTCGGAGGCGGCGCGCATGGCGGTCTCGGCCGATGCCAGGCTCGTCGAGCGAATTCTCACCGGCGGCGACGACTACGAGATCATCTTGACCTTGCCTGCTGCCATGTTCAGCGCTTTTCGTACAGCCGCAGAGCAGGCCGCCGTGGCGGTGACCGAGATCGGACAGGTGATGAGCGGGCAGGGCGTTCGTTTTTTGCGCGATGGCAAAGAACTGGCGTTCGCACGCGGGTCCTATAGTCACTTTTGACTGGGAATAGCCGGAGGCTTGTCGCTGTCGGCGGTTTTTCCATCCGGTATAATCCGGCAGTAGATTTTCGGGACCAAGACATACTTCACTGCCAAGAGGGCAATCGCATGGCGAGTTCAGCACGCAAAGCCAAACAGGTACGGAAATCGCAGCGCACCGCACTAAAACCGCGTTCAATCAAACGCAGCCGCCGATCCCGAGCCAAAACCTCGTTAGCGGACGGACCAAAACGAATAAAGGCCGAGGTCAAATCTCGCGCGCGGAGGCACGTGTTTGTTGCCAGCCATCATCGGACCGATGCATTCGAACAGGGCTTGCGCCGCTATGCGCAATACCGCGATCTCGGCATTGCCGCTGCGACCAGCGGCATGGTGCGAGCACATGTCATCAGAATGATTCCGCCCTGCGATCCGGCGGAGGTGTCCAAGCGACACTTTCATGAGGTCGATTTTCAGATGGTTTATGTTCTCAAAGGCTGGATCAAAGGCGAGTATGAAGGCGCCGGCGTTGTCACCATGCGCGAAGGTTCGTGCTGGCTGCAGCCGCCGAAGATCAAGCATTCCGTGCTCGATTATTCCGACGACTGCGAGCTGCTTGAAATCATCATGCCGGCGGATTTCGCAACCGTGGAACTGGAGTGACCGGATCGCCGTAGATCCGGTTAATATTGGATCGTCCGTATGACGTCGCCGCGCTCGATGCAGGATCTTTCAATACTCGCTGAGCTCGAGCGCAAGGTGTTGTGGCTCGCGACCTGGACGATCCACCACGCCAACCACGTTCGTGACAACACCGACGGGCTGAAGGTCGGCGGGCATCAGGCTTCATCGGCCTCGCTCGCGACCATCATGACCGCGCTTTACTTCCATACGCTGCGGCCGCAGGACCGTGTCGCGGTCAAACCGCACGCGTCGCCCAATTTCCACGCCATCCAATATCTGCTCGGCCGGCAAAATCGGGAAAAGCTCGAAGCTTTCCGCGGTTATAAAGGCGCGCAATCCTATCCGTCCCGCACCAAGGATACCGATGACGTCGATTTCTCGACTGGGTCGGTCGGTCTTGGCGTCGCACAAACGCTGTTTTCATCGCTGGCGCAGGATTACGTGCGAGCCCACGGCTGGGTCCGCGACCGGCCCGAAGGCCGCATGATCGCGCTTCTGGGCGATGCCGAGCTCGACGAAGGCAATATTTTCGAGGCCATGCTCGAAGGTTGGAAGCAGGGGCTGCGCAATTGCTGGTGGATCGTCGACTACAACAGGCAAAGCCTCGATGCGGTCGTTCGCGAGGGATTGTGGGAGCGCTATCAAAATCTGTTCCGCAATTTCGGCTGGGACGTGGTGCTCCTCAAATACGGTAGGCTCCAGGAGGCGGCATTTGCCGAACCGGGTGGCGAAGTTTTGCGGCGTTGGATCGATAATTGTCCGAACCAGCTCTATTCGGCGCTGGTGTTCCAAGGCGGAGCCGCATGGCGCAAGCGGCTCAGTGATGAAATCGGCGATCAGGGGCCGGTGAGCGCGCTGCTCGAGCGCCGCAACGATGATGAGTTGGCGTGGCTGATGAACAATCTCGGCGGCCATGATCTCGGCTCGATCATGGCGGCTTTCGATGCGGTCGATCATGATCGCCCGGTTTGTTTCATTGCCTACACGATCAAAGGCTATGGTCTGCCGTTCGCCGGGCACAAGGACAATCACGCCGGCCTGATGACGCCCGCGCAAATGGAAACTTTCCGCAAGGCAATGAATATCCGTCCGGGCCAGGAGTGGTCGCGCTTCGAAGGGCTTGAACACTCGGCGGCGGAAATTCAAGCTTTTCTCGACCGCGTGCCGTTCGCGAGCGCCGGCAACCGCAACTTGCAAGCACCGCGGATCGCCGTGCCGGACAATCTGCCGGTTACGATTCAACCGCAGATGTCAACGCAACTTGGCTTTGGCGCATTGCTCAACGAGCTTGGCCGCGGCGACACAGCCTTGGCCGCGCACGTCGTGACGGCTTCACCTGACGTCACTGTGTCAACAAGTCTCGGGCCATGGGTCAACCGCCGCGGCTTGTTTGCGCGCGAGGCTCTGGCGGACACGTTCAAAAGTGAGCGCATCCCGTCCACCTTCCATTGGGAATTCTCACCGAAGGGCCAGCACATAGAATTGGGTATTGCCGAGATGAACTTGTTTTCGGCGCTCTCTGCGCTTGGCCTGTCGCATGTCATCAATGGTGAGCGGTTGTTGCCGATCGGCACCTTGTACGACCCGTTCATCGCTCGCGGCCTCGATGCGCTCAACTATGCCTGCTACCAGGACGCGCGCTTCGTCTTGGTCGCCACGCCATCTGGCATAACCTTGGCGCCCGAAGGTGGTGCTCATCAATCGATCGCGGAACCGTTGATTGGTATGGCGCAGGACGGGCTTGCTGCCTTTGAGCCTGCTTTTGTCGACGAATTGGCAGTCATTCTTGCCTTCGCATTGGATTACATTCAGCGCGATGGCGGCGGGGAGATCTCCGAACGCAACTGGCTGCGCGACGAGACCGGCGGTTCTATTTATCTGCGGCTTTCGACAAGGCCGATCGAGCAGATCAAGCGTGAAATGACGCCGGCGCTGCGGCAGGCCGTCGTGGACGGCGCTTATTGGTTGCGCCCGCCCGGTCCGAACTGCCAGCTCGTCGTGGCCTACACCGGGGCGGTCGCGCCAGAAGCAATTCAAGCGATCGGACTTATGGCTGAGGATCGCCGCGACGTCGGCTTGCTGGCGATCACCTCTGCCGACCGTCTCAATGCCGGCTGGACTGCGGCGTGCCGGGCTCGCGAGCGCGGGCTTGTTCATGCCCGTTCGCATATCGAGCGGTTATTTGCCGACCTGCCACGGCATTGCGGTTTCGTCACACTGCTGGACGGGCATCCCGCCACTTTGGCGTGGCTCGGCGCCGTCAGTGGCCACCGCGTTCGCCCACTTGGCGTGGAGCATTTTGGTCAGACCGGTTCGATCGACGAGCTCTACCGGCACTATGGCATTGATGCCAATGCTATCATTGCCGCGGCGCAGGTCATCGCGCCGGGCCGTCCGATCCGCCATCTAGGCGCCGCATAACCGGGCGAAAACGACGGCCTCCGCCGTTGCGCGGCAGGGTTAAGTTTGGCAATGTCCGCGCCGATTTGCGCCGCCCGCTTGCCCATTGTATGCGAGGCGCCTTCTCTTGCGGGCCGGTCCTGGCGCTGGCCCCTCCAACACACCGGGGACCTTCTATGACGACTTTGTGGCTCATCGTTTTATGTGGCGTGCTGGCCATCATTTACGCAATCTGGGCCACGCGATGGGTGCTGGCAGCGGATGCCGGCAGTGCCCGGATGCAGGAAATATCGGCGGCGGTACGCGAAGGCGCACAGGCCTATCTCAAGCGTCAGTATTCGACGATCGCGCTGGTCGGGATCGTGATCTTCCTGATCGTCGGCTATTTCCTCGGCTGGCTGGTCGCCATCGGCTTTGCGGTCGGCGCGATTCTGTCTGGTTCGGCCGGGTTCATCGGCATGAACGTTTCGGTGCGCGCCAATGTGCGCACCGCCCAAGCTGCGATCAGTTCGCTCGCAGGTGGGCTTGAAATTGCGTTTCGCGCGGGCGCGATCACCGGACTTCTGGTCGCCGGCCTCGCCCTTCTTGGCGTGACGCTTTATTTCGGCTTTCTCACCGGCACCTTGCACATGGCGGCGAATGACCGCGAAGTGATCGATTCGCTGGTTGCGCTTGGCTTCGGCGCCTCGTTGATTTCGATCTTTGCGCGCCTTGGCGGCGGCATTTTCACCAAGGGCGCGGATGTCGGCGGCGACCTTGTCGGTAAAGTCGAGGCCGGAATCCCTGAAGACGATCCACGCAATCCGGCAACCATCGCCGACAATGTTGGCGACAATGTCGGTGACTGCGCGGGCATGGCGGCCGACCTTTTCGAGACCTATGCGGTAACCACTGTCGCCACGATGGTTCTCGCCGCAATCTTCTTTAGCGCCGGGGGCGGCGATGTGTTGATGCGCATGATGACGTTCCCACTCGCAATTGGCGGCGCGTGCATTATCGCGTCCATCATCGGGACGTTCTTCGTCAAGCTCGGACCGACCCAGTCGATCATGGGCGCACTTTATAAGGGCATGATCGCGACTGCGATTCTTTCGCTGATCGGCATTGCCGTCGTCACCTATCTGCTGATTGGCTTCGGACCGCTTCCGGGCGCCAATTATTCAGGCCTGACGCTGCTCGTTTGCGGCATCGTCGGCCTTGCCGTGACCGGATTCATCATTTGGATCACTGAATTTTATACCGGTACCAATTTCCGGCCAGTGCGATCGATCGCATTGGCTTCGGTCACTGGGCACGGCACCAATGTCATTCAGGGGCTCGCGGTTTCGCTCGAAGCGACCGCGCTGCCGGCGCTGGTCATCATCGCCGGAATCCTGATCAGCTATAATCTCGCCGGGCTGTTCGGCATCGCCATCGCCGTGACGACCATGCTGGCGCTTGCCGGCATCGTGGTGGCGCTCGATGCCTTTGGACCGGTGACAGACAATGCCGGCGGTATTGCCGAAATGGCCGGCTTGCCCAAGGAAGTTCGCAAATCAACCGATGCGCTCGACGCCGTAGGCAATACGACAAAGGCCGTCACCAAAGGCTATGCCATTGGTTCGGCGGGGCTCGGCGCCTTGGTTTTGTTCGCGGCTTATAACGAGGACCTGAAATACTTTGTGGCCAATGCCGCGACGCATCCGTACTTCCGGGGCGTGTCGCCGGATTTCTCGTTGAACAATCCTTACGTCGTGGCTGGGCTCTTGTTCGGCGGCCTACTGCCCTATTTGTTCGGCGCGCTTGGCATGACCGCGGTGGGGCGGGCTGCTTCCTCGATCGTCGAGGAAGTTCGGCGCCAATTCCGCGAACGCCCGGGCATCATGCAGGGCAGAGACAAGCCTGATTACGGTCGCGCCGTCGACATGCTGACCAAGGCTGCGATTAAGGAAATGATCGTTCCGTCGCTCTTGCCGGTCCTGTCGCCGATCGTCGGTTTTTTCATCATCTACTTCGTTGCCGGTGGCGGCGCACAGGGCAAGTCGGCGGCCTTTTCGGCGCTCGGCGCAATGCTGCTCGGCGTCATAGTGACGGGGTTGTTCGTTGCCATATCGATGACGTCTGGCGGCGGCGCCTGGGATAACGCAAAAAAATACATCGAAGACGGCCATTACGGGGGCAAGGGTTCCGACGCTCACAAGGCGGCGGTAACGGGCGACACCGTCGGCGATCCCTACAAGGACACGGCCGGACCGGCGGTCAATCCGATGATCAAGATCACCAATATCGTGGCGCTGCTTCTGCTCGCGGTGCTCGCCCATTGACCATCGCGGCAGCGCTCAGCTTCCCTTGCCTTGCAGGTTATGGATGATGGTCGATATCAAGCTGAGATCGTTGCCGCTTGTTGGCGTCGTGCGGCTCACGAAGTCGAAAATCTTGCCGTCCTTGAGTCCGTATTCGGCAAGGCGCTGCACTTTTCTATCCCTGTCGAAGTAGACGGCGATCACGCGCTGATCAGTCACCTTCGTCCGCATGAAGGAAATCGCGCGCTCAGCTTTCTGCGAAATGTAATAGAAAGCCTCGCCGCTGACGGTGGCTACGGTTGATGGTGTGCCCAAAACCAGGAGAACTTGCTCCTGCGATGCTCCCAGCGGAATCTGCTCAAGCGCGCCTTCGGGCAGCACATAGCCGCGTTGGAAGGTTTCGCCGGCACAGCCGCAAAGGCTCAGTGCAACGGCGATGGCACATGCCAAAGCCGCACTACGGCATCCGTTACGCCCTAGACCGCTCCGCATTCATGTTCCTAAAGTTCAACCCAGCCAGCGGCTGCCGGTACCCCAAAACCGAAGCTTAACACATCTGTTAACATCGGCGGCCCGTCTGAGTGACCGCGACGCCTACTAACCCAATGATCTTGAAGCGCTTTCAGCCTAATCCCTCTCGCCGCAGCATCGATGAGCTCTATGGCGCGATCGTGGCGCAAGCCCGCTCCGTGGTGTTTTACACCGCTTACGGCATACCCGACACCCTGGAAGGTCGCTTTGACCTCATCGTTCTCCACATGGTTTTGCTGCTGGCGGCGTTGGACCATGAAGGGACGCCTGGGCGCGGGATCGGCCAGAAACTGTTCGACCGATTTTGCCGTGATCTCGACGCCAGTTTGCGCGAAATGGGCGTCGGCGACCTCGCAGTTCCAACGCGAATGCGCCAATTCGGCGAGGCGTTTTATGGAAGGCAGGCGGCCTATCTCGAGGCTCTGCGCGCAGCTGACGGCCGGGAGCTTGAGAAGGCACTGGCGCGCAATATCTTTCATGGAGCGAATGGTGATGGACCACGCCGCCTGGGGCGGTATGCGCGCATCCTGGCGCACCAATTTGCGGTTCATGATCAAAGCGCATTGCTGCGCGGCGCGGTTGCCTTTCCCGACCCGGAGGCCATCCCCATTCCTGAACCAACCATGCCTGAGCCCCCGAATGTCTGAGCCCCCAATGCCTGAGTCCAAATCGCGAAGTTCCGCCGCGCCGTGGCATGTTCCCGTGGCGGTCGAGGAGGTGGCCGAGAGCGGCCAGCATTTCGACCTCGTCGCCGAGGCACCGGTGCGCACGGCAGTAGCCAGGGTTGCCGGGCTACGCGATCTGCCGCGCTTTGAAGCAAGTTTCGATGTCACCCGGCGCGGAGCCGGCGGCTTGCATGTCGTTGGATCGATCTCCGCGACCGTCGGCCAAAACTGTGTCGTCACGCTCGAGCCGCTTGCCAACGATGTCCAAGAGACGGTCGACCTCATTTTCGAACCGGCCGAGACGCCTGGCGAATTGGCCGACGACGACGGCCAGGAATCTGGTCAGCAACACAACGTCAAATTGGATGCGCCCGAACCGCTCATTGGCGGTGTCATTGATCTCGGCGCACTGGCGATGGAGTTCCTGATCCTTGGCCTTGATCCTTATCCACGCAAGCCGGGGGCGGTATTTCAACCGCCGCAGGACAGTAAGCCCGAGCAGGGGCCCTTTGCAGCGTTTAGCCGCTTGGCAAAACGCCAGGACGGCGGCTGAAGAGCATTTTCCATGGGTGTTGTGTCCGGGCGTCGAACCGCTATTCTCGCAGCCGGGCGCTATCCGATCCGGCCGAATCGAGGCGGTGCTTTGATGGTCCCAGGCGAGGGGGCGCCGTGGACCTGTGACTGGCAAGCGTCAGAGATAAAAATCGTTTCACAACCATGGATTTGCAGCTGTCACTTTGAGTCGAAAATTCGCATGAAGGGAGGTCACGACCGCCTGCGAATTTCGGCTGCGGCGCAGTCGTGACTGCATGGTCGTTCGATGACAGATAGGGTCCGTATTGCGCTCGACGCGATGGGAGGGGATCACGGCCCTGGCGTGGTCCTCGCCGGAGCCGACCTTGCGCTCTCGCGGCATCCGGAAAGCGAATTCCTTTTGTTCGGCAACGCTTCACTGGTCGCCTCTCTGCTTGACGCGAGACCCCGGCTTAAGTCGCGCTCGCGGCTCGTCCACACCGAGGTTGCGGTTCGCATGGAAGACAAGCCGAGTCAGGCCCTGCGCTACGGCCGCTGGAAATCATCGATGTGGCTTTCGATCGATGCGGTGAAAAAGGGCGATGCCGATATGGCGGTCTCGGCCGGCAATACCGGCGCGCTGATGGCCATGTCGAAATTCAACCTCAAAACCTTACCGGGCATTGAACGGCCCGCAATAGCGGCACTGTGGCCGACGCTGCGTGGCGAATCGATTGTGCTCGATGTCGGCGCGTCAATCGGTGCGGATGCTGATCATCTGGTTGACCTCGCGCTGATGGGGGCTGCCACCGCGCGGATTCTGTTCGATCTGCCTCGGCCTACCGTCGGACTACTCAATATCGGCGTCGAAGAGGCAAAAGGCCTGGAGCAAGTGCGCGAAGCCGGACGCATTCTGCGTGAGGAGAGCTTCGCCGAACTCGATTACCGAGGCTTCGTAGAGGGAGACGATATCGGGCGCGGCAAGGTTGACGTCGTTGTTACAGAAGGCTTTGCCGGCAATATCGCATTGAAAACCGCCGAGGGCACCGCGCGCCAGATTGGAGAATATCTCAGGGGCGCGATGAGCCGGTCACTTAGCGCGCGCATTGGCTATGTGTTTGCGCGATCCGCATTTCGACAATTGCGCGAGCGCATGGATCCGCGCCGTGCCAATGGCGGTGTCTTTCTTGGATTAAACGGCATCGTCATCAAAAGCCACGGCGGGACTGATGCCGAAGGCTTCGCCGCCGCCATCGAGCTTGGACACGGCGTGGTGAAAGACGAGCTTTTGGCGCGAATTCGCACCGCGTTGGCGCGTCATACCAGGACGCGGCCCGCGCCGGTGGGTCAATTGGTCGGCGGAGCGGCTTCGTGACCGTGCTGCGCTCTGTGGTGTTGGGCTGCGGAAGCTATTTGCCCGCCCAAGTCCTCACCAACGAAGATCTCGCCCGCAAGGTCGATACCTCGGACGACTGGATCGTCCAGCGCACCGGCATCCACGAACGCCGCATCGCGGCCCCGGGCGAGCACACCTCGCACATGGCGATACGCGCGGCGCAGGCAGCATTGGCGCACGCCCGCGTCGACCCTCAGTCGATCGATCTGATCGTGCTCGCGACCTCGACGCCTGATAATACCTTTCCGGCGAGCGCCGTTTCGGTTCAGACGGGCCTCGGCATTACCCACGGAGCCGCGTTTGACTTGCAGGCCGTGTGTTCGGGCTTCGTTTATGGCTTGGCGACCGCAGACTCGCTCCTGCGAACGGGTTCGTTCACGCGCGCGCTGGTGATCGGTGCGGAGACTTTTTCGCGAATTTTGGATTGGACCGACCGCGGCACCTGCGTCTTGTTCGGCGACGGCGCTGGTGCCGTGGTGCTCGACGCCCAGCAACAGGCTGGCTCGCGCGAGGACCGAGGGGTGCTCACCGTGCGACTGCGCTCCGATGGCCGCTATAAGTCGAAGCTCTATGTCGACGGTGGCCCGTCCTCGACCGGGACCGTTGGACATTTACGCATGGAAGGCCGCGAAGTATTCCGGCATGCGGTAGCGATGATCACCGACGTCGTCGAAGACGCCTTTAAAGCAACCGGCTGCACGGCCGACGACATCGATTGGTTCATCCCGCACCAGGCTAATAAGCGAATCATCGACGGCTCGGCGCACAAACTGGGGATTGCGCCCGGAAAAATTGTCACGACGGTCGACCGTCACGGCAATACTTCGGCGGCATCGATTCCGCTCGCGCTTGCCGATGCCGTTGCCGACCGTCGCATCAAGCGGGGCGATTTATTGCTGTTCGAAGCCATGGGCGGTGGCTTCACCTGGGGTGCTGCGCTGGTGCGGTGGTAGACCGCCGGAATGCTGCGCGGCTTGCAGCAAAAATGGGTAGAGGAGGCGCCGCAAGCCCCGTTGACCCTGCGCCGACAAGCTAATATCCTTGATAATTCAGCACGATATGCTGATCGCGATCGCTCGATTGACGGTGCTCGGGGCTGGCCATGGCGGGAAAAACGGTCACGCGTGCAGATTTATGTGAGGCGGTCTACCAAAAGGTTGGGCTGTCGCGCACCGAATCTGCGACCCTCGTCGAACTGGTGCTCAAAGAAATCACCGACTGCCTCGAACGCGGCGAAACCGTAAAATTGTCGTCGTTCGGTTCGTTCGTCGTGCGGAAAAAGGGGCAGCGCATCGGTCGCAATCCCAAGACCGGCAAGGAAGTTCCTATTTCGCCGCGGCGAGTCATGGTGTTCAAGCCGTCGGCGATCCTCAAGCAGCGCATCAATTCCGGAGGGGATGGCGCCGAGGCGCCCTGAGCGCGAGGATGTCGTAGTGGAGAAAGCGCCGGACGCGTTCCGCACCATCAGCGAAGTTGCCGACGAAATTGACGTGCCGCAGCACGTGCTGCGGTTTTGGGAAAGCCGCTTTTCTCAAATCCGACCGATGAAACGTGGCGGTGGTCGGCGCTATTACCGGCCCGACGATGTCGATCTGCTGCGCGGCATCCGTCATCTACTCTATGGCGAGGGGTACACAATTCGCGGCGTTCAACGCATTTTACGCGAACACGGCGGCGCATTCGTGCAGAACGTCTGGCGCGCGGGTGCCGAGCCGCCACCGCCGCAGCTTGAGGAAGACGCTCAGGATTCTGATCCGGTGTCAGTCGAGGACCGGGCCGAGCCGAGCCCGTTTTCGGCGCTTGGCAGTAATGCCACGGAGGCAGACGCGGCCGCCGCCGCCGAGGAGAAGCAGGAGAAACACGAGAAACTCGCCCATCTCGCCAGCGGCAAGAACCGGCGGAAGTTGCAAATGGCGCTGGACGACCTGCTCGCCTGCCGGCGTATCATCGAGGGGGTGCTCCGACAAGGCTGATCTTGCGCGCCAATCATAGCGCCGATTTATCCCGCCAAGTTCTTTTGACCCCTTAGTCTGCCAATCTCGCTGTTCCACGGTGTTGTTGCCGACTGATCTCGCGCGCTTAGTCGGGCGAAGCCCGGGCTAAAGCTTTTCCGATCGTGGCTTTTTGCGATTGGGTCCCAGCGGTGGCAAAGTGACACGACCTGGAGCGCGCCCTTTGGTTCGGGCCCAGGCGTCGTTTGACTTACGCCGCAACGAGGACCCGCATGATCCGAAAATTTCACGTTTTGTATGTTGGTCAAATCGAACTTGAGAACATTGGGCTAAACGGCACTCCGGCGAATGACCGCCGCTATTCCGACGAGCGCCTGCGCGAAGCCTTTGACACGGCGCGTGACGTCGCCCAGCTCATGGACGAACTCGGCTTCGACGTGCTGTGGACCGCCGAGCATCACTTCCAGCGCGAAGGCTACGAGGTTTTCCCGAACCTGATCCAGCTCGGCCTCTGGCTTGCCACGCAAACCAAACGCCTGAAATTTGGCTGCGCCTTTAACGTCCTGCCGATGTGGCATCCAATTCGGTTGGCGGAAGACTACGCCATGGCCGACATTGTGACCGACGGACGTATCGTTATGGGAGTCGGCCGCGGCTACCATACACGCGAGGTCGAGACCTTCGGCGCACCGCTTCTAGATGCGGAGAGAAATCGTGAACTGTTCGAAGAACAGCTGAGGCTTTTGTTGACCTGCTTCAACGAGCAGTCATTCCACTTCAAGGGCAAGTATTACGAATGTCCACCGCCGGTGGATTATCGCGGCTATCAGCTTAGGGACATTACGATGGTACCGCGGCCGAAGCATCTGCCGGTCGAGGTTTGGATGCCGATCGCTAGCGGCAAGACCATTGAGCTTATGGCGCAATACGGGCTGAAGGCCATGGTCACTCTCAATGGCGAGAAAATCTTGGACGACGTGGTTCGCGCCTATCACGCCGCGTGCCTCAAGCGCGGCCAGAATAAACAACTCGGGCAGGACATAATCTGGGGTGCCGGCGTCTATTTAGCCGACAGCCGCGATGAAGCAATCCGACGGCTCGAACCCGCGCATGACGAGCGGTTCAAATGGTTCGCCCCGTTCGGTTTCGTGCGCTACGCCGACGAGCAAGGCCGGACCTGGGGTTCGCCGGGGGCGCCTGCCCGCACGCCCTCGTTGCGCGACGGCGTTGCGCAAAAGGCGTGGTTTTGTGGACGACCGGCCGAGGTGATTGCGGGTATCAAATCGATCGAAGCGAAATATCCGGGGCTCGATAGCTTTATGATTCACTGGGCCGAAGGGTTGCCACCAGCGGAATTCAAGGAACAACTCCGCTGGTTCGCCAAAGACGTGATGCCAGCCTTCAAAGGAGCTTAGTCGATCGTTCGTCAGCAATAGGCGAGGGACGCTTTGGCTTTGCTGGCGCCCCAGTCGCGTTCAAAGCGTGTGATTGACTTATTGACAACTAAACCAGCCGTGCGCGGAGGAGTTCACCATGACGGGGCTGCTCGATCGACATATCGCGGTTATCACCGGAAGCGGGTCGGGGATCGGGCGAGCCATCGCGCTGGGCTATGCACGAGAAGGGGCGCAGGTCGTTGCACTCGATATCGATGGCAAGGCTGCCGGCGAGACCGTCAGCGCCATCACACGCACCGGGGCCAAAGCGCACGCTTTCACGTTGGATGTGAGAGAGCGCGAACGCTGCCGGGAGATTGCCGCGCTGGTTGAGGAGCAGGTCGGCCCGACTTCTATTCTCGTCAATGATGCCGGTATCAACCGGCGTAATGCCTTTACCGCCGATTCCGAAGCAGTGATCAAGGACTGGGAGGATATCCTCGCCACTAATCTCAATGGCGTGTTCAATGTGACCCACGCGTTCTTGGCGCAGCTGCGTGCCACTAAAGGGCGAATTGTCAATATCGGTTCAATCCAGTCGTTTATGCACGTCCGAACGCCGAATTCTCCCGCCTATACGACTTCAAAGCACGGCGTCTTGGGCTTCACACGGGCGCTGGCTGCGGAGCTTGGCAGAGATGGCGTGCGCGTGAATGCGATCGGGCCGGGTTTTATTGAAACGCCACTGAACGAAAAAGTGCGTGCCACAAACCCCGATCTGGTCAGGATTTTTCTGGAACACACTCCGCTCGGCCGTGCCGGGAAGCCTGATGACATCGTCGGGCCGGCGACCTTTTTGGCCTCCGATCTGTCGAGCTTTGTCACCGGCTCGATTGTGATGGCGGACGGCGGTTACCGGGTGGTCTAGGGCGCCGCTCGCAAAATCCCGATGCCAACGGCTTCGCCCCGTCCCTATATGCCATCTTCCGGAAAGGCAGTGTGGGGCTGTCAAACCACTGAGGGAGAGGCCCATGTCCCATGGCCCCCATCCCGTCATGCGCACGGTTCATGCGCAGGGACAAAACCTCCGACCCGCGCCGAGACGATCGGAGCGTTACGGAGCTTCTTGGGGTGGCAGACTGTCTACGCTACTCGGCTGTCAGTGCCCAGGAACGGGACCAGGAATCGGCGTCACCAGCGGGTAACACGCAGAATAGACTGAGCCGTTCAGGTTATAACACGATACGCACTTGCAGCCGGCCCCGCCGGAATTGCATTGTGCGATAGTGTGGTGCGCCAGCACGATCCTCGCACCCGGATGGACATTCACTCCCACCGCGCAAGCACCAGGCAACGCCTGTGATGTCGAGTAACCAAGACCCATCGTTAGACCCATGACGGCAAGACACATAGCAAGTCGATAAAGACGCATGATCTCCCCCCTCTATCGAGATGATACGGCGAAGATCGTGGTTCCAAGACCAAATATCGTCAATGCGTCACTTCAAAAAAATTCAAAATCTACGCGAGCGTTGCCAATAGACCACACCCCTCATTGCGGCCCCGAGGGAAAACTGAATTGCAGCTGACACTGAGTTAAAGAAGAGAACGATCAGATTGATCGCTGTTGCTGGCTTCGCCTTAGCAGTCGCAACTTCGGCGGAAGCAATGGCACCGGAGCCGCTACCTCAGGTGGGTGGCATAATGACACAGGTGGCTATAGCTGCGGGTCTGGGCATGACCAGGCGCGAAGGTGTCTGCGTGGCCAGAACCACAATCCGTCACTGCCGCCGGGGAGTCCGCAGGTGTGCGTATTCGCACGCTGGCGTCTGCGGTCGGTGGTATTAGTGATTTCTATGACTATACGGCCTCGTCACGGTAAAGCCGGGCGGCCCGTCAGCCGATTTTGACGACCTGCTTTCCGAAGTTCTTGCCGTGGAGCAGGCGCAAAAATGCTTCGGGCATGCGTTCGATGCCTTCGAGCACGTCTTCTTTGAAGCGAATCTTGCCCTCGCGATGCCAAGTTGCCAGTCGCCGCAATGCTTCGTCGCGGCGATGCCACCAATCAAAGACCAGAAAACCGTGCACGCTGGCTCGCGTCACAATCAACTGGCCCATGAAACGTTCGCCGATATCCGGCTTGCCGAATTGATCGGCAAGCGCGACGCGACCGCAAATTACGACACGTGCGCCGATGCCTAAGTTCTTCATGGCCGCGTCGTGAATGGGGCCCGCTGTATTGTCGAAGAACACATCGACGCCGGTGGGACAGGCTTGTTTCACAGCAGCGGTGAGGTCGGTCGTTTTCTTGTAATTGATTGCGGCATCGAAGCCGATTTCCCGGCACCAGCTCAGTTTGGCGTCATCGCCGGCAATAGCCACCGCCCGGCACCCGGCCAATTTGGCGATCTGGCCAACCAGCTGCCCAACTGCTCCAGATGCCGCGGACACCACTACAGTGTCTCCCGGCTTCGGACGCCCCACGTCCAACAGGCCGAAATAAGCGGTCATGCCGGGCATGCCAAGCCATGAAAGCGAACTTTCAATCGGTGCGAGGTTGGCATCGATCTTGTTCACACCCGCTGGACCAGCCAGGTCAGGCGTCAAGACCGACCATTCTTGCCAGCCGACGCTCATGGATTCGGCGATGTCGCCGATTTTCCACGCCGGATGATTGGAAGCCACTACTTCGCCCACGCCACCGCCCTGCATCACTTCGCCGAGCGCCACCCCTTTGGTGTAATTGCTCGCAGGACTCATGCGGCCGCGCATATAGGGATCGACCGAAAGCCATTTCGATTTGACCAGGATCTGACCCGGCCCGGGGTCCGGCACGCGCTGCGTATCTATGACCCAATTTTCAGGGACCGGCATACCCTCCGGATAGCGTGCGAGGAGCCACCGGCGGTTGACTACGTTCTGCATTGCTTACTCTGCTTTGATGTTCTCGGCGACGATCACTTTGCCCCACTTCTTGGTTTCTTCCACGACGAGCTTGGCAAACTCGGAGCTCGAAAGCGACAAAGGCGTATCTCCGAGGTCGGCAATTCGCTGCGTTATCATCGCATCCGCGAATGCAAGATTGATTGTCTTGTTCAGCTTTTCGACGATGTCGGGCGGCGTGCTGCGTGGAGCGGCAATTCCAACATAGATGCTAGCCTCGTAGCCAGGCAAAAACTCGGCGATTGCCGGAACGTCAGGCAATACCGCGGCGCGCTTTGCCGAGGTGACAGCTAGTGCGCGCAGCTTGTCGGCGCGGATACTTTGAATTGTTGAAGGGAAGGTGCCGAAATAAACCTGAACCTGGCCGCCCAACAGATCAGTCACCGCGGGGCCACCGCCGCGATATGGCACATGCACCATGTCGATTCCGGTCACGTTCTTGAACAATTCCCAGTACATATGAGGTGCGCTGCCGATTCCGGCGGAGGCTACCGTCACCTTGCCGGGATTGGCGCTGGCATAAGCGATCAATTCCGGAACGGTTTTTACCGGCACTGACGGATGAACAACCAGCACGCCGGGCCCGCGCACAATCGTGGCGACCGGGGTGAAATCGTCGACGATATTGAAATTGAGTTTGTCGTAAAGCATCGCGTTCCACGCATCGGCGGACGTGGTGAGGAGAAGCGTGTAGCCGTCCGGGGCCGATTTGGTGACAGCTTCCGCGGCGAGCGTGCCTCCGGCGCCGGATCGATTTTCGACGATGAATTGCTGGCCGAGGTTTTCCGATAACCATGCACCGATCAGCCGCGCATAAGTGTCGTTTATGCCGCCGGGCGGGAAACCGGATATGATCCGCACCGGTCGCACCGGGTAGGTTTGCGCCCACGCGCCTGGCAAAACCGAGGCAAACGCCGCAACGACGGCTGCCGAATCCAGGAAGGCACGCCGAGTTAGTTTCATCGCATTTGCCCTCACGCGCTCGAACCTACAGCGAAGGCTACACACTTGGTCGCATATTGAGAAGCGTGCTTTCGTCAAAGCGCGCGCGAGTTATGATGACCCGAACCGGAGAGCGTCGCGATGGCGAGAGTAAATGTCGGTCTTGTCGGATGTGGCTTTGTCGCCGAATTGCATATGTATGCCTATAAGCGGGTCTACAGAATTGACGCCGAGGTGGTGGCCGTAGCCGCGCGCGGTGATCACGTCGTCGACTTCGCCAAGAGACACAATATCCGTAAGACATATCGCGATTTCCAAGATCTGCTCGACGATGGCGAGATTGATGTCATCGATATCTGCACGCCACCGGCATTGCATGCGCCGATGATCGTGGATGCCGTTCAGGCAAGTAAACACGTCATTTGCGAAAAGCCGTTCGCCGGGTATTTCGGGCGCGCGGACGATAAAACGCCAATCGGCAAGCACGTGCCGAAATCGCTCATGTACGAGCGCGTCTTGGAGGAGATGGCCAAGACTTGCGCCGCGATCAAATCGAGCGGTCAGCTATTCATGTATGCCGAAGATTGGATCTATGCGCCCGCGGTGACGAAAACCGTCGAGGTATTGAACAGCACGAAGGACAAGGTCCTGTTCATGAAAGCAGAGGAGAGTCACAGTGGATCACACGCCGCCCACGCCGCCCAATGGGCCATGACAGGCGGCGGCTCGCTCATCCGTATGGGCTGTCATCCATTATCGACCGTTCTGTATCTCAAGCAAGTGGAAGCAAAAGCGCGCGGCGAGCAGATCGCGGCTTCGTCGGTAACGGCGGATACCGGAAACGTTGCGGCGAGTCTGCCGCCCGAGGATCATGTTTATATCAAGAGCAACCCGGTCGACGTCGAAGACTGGGGCATGCTGACGCTGACGTTCTCCGACGGCACCAAGAGCGCCATCTTTTCCGGCGACATGATCATGGGCGGGGTGCGCAACGTTATTGAGTTATATACGAGCGGTGGATCGCTGTTCGCCAATATCACGCCAAACAATCACTTGATGAGCTATCTGACGAATGAAGAGAAGCTCGCCAATGTCTACATTACCGAAAAAGTCGATCGGAAAACGGGCTGGCAATTTATCTGCCTGGAAGAGGAATGGACGCGAGGTTACTTGCAGGAAATACAGGATTTCATGGAGTGCGTAGCCTATGGGCGGCAGCCGCGCGCGGATCTCGACCTGGCGCGCGAGACAATCAAGATCCAGTACGCCGGCTATTGGTCCGCCGAGGAGGGGCGGCGGATTACGCTGTAGAGGCCGTTTTGCCACGCCACCGGCGTTTGAACGTATCTTCAATCATGCCCACGATTCCGCGCGGCATAAAGATGATAAATAGGATCAGAAGAATTCCGTAGATCGTATTCGCGGCTCCGATGAAATTCGTGCCGAACGCCACGCGCAGACCCTCATTTAAGGAAATCGTCAGCAGAGCGCCTATGGTCGGCCCAATTGCCGCATAGGTTCCGCCGACGATCGCGGCAAAAACGATCTGCAGCGATACGGCGATTCCGGACACCGTCTCCGGATTTAGATACATCATGTACTGCCCGTAGATTGCGCCGCCCAACGCAGTTAAAGCGGCGCTGATCAGCGTGACGCGGAGCTTTTCGCCGATTACGTTGATGCCGATGCTCGCGGCCGCCTCCTCGTCTTCGGCGATAGCGTCAAGCGCCTCGCGGCCGATGCCGCGGTCGATCCAGTGCCAAACGGCAAGCCCGGTGAGCCAAAGCGCGAGCGAGATCGCATAAAAATAAACTTTCTCCGGAAATTGCAGCGCGAACCAGGAATGGCCGACCGCTTTCGGCGTAAAACCGAGCGAGCCGCCAGTAACGTCGCGCGCCGCCACGATCGAGAGCATCACCACCTGGCTCAAGGCCAGCGTCACGAGTGCGAAGTAGTGACCGACGACCTTAAGGCGAAAACAGGGATAACCAACGACGAGACCGAGCAGCACGGACAGCGCCATGCCGAGCGGAATGCCGACCCACGGCGTCAGTCCGGCGTAATTCCACAGCAATGCCGGCACATAGGCGCCGACACCCATGAAAGCGCCATGGCCGAGCGAGACGAATCCGAACCTGCCCATGATCGACCATGCAGTGTAGACAAAACCCCAGATCAGGATCTGGATCAGCAGATGCATGAAATAAGGCGGCACGAAGTGCGGCAAAGCCAGCAGCACCACTGCCAGCCCGGCAAACATCGCGTGGCGTCCGGTCACCGCGAAAACACTCCTCTTGGCCGCAGAAACATCAGGACGATGAAAAAAGTGAAGGCGAACACGTAGGAAAGTTCGGTGCTGAAATAAAACCCGCCGATCGAGATGATTTGGCTCATAACGAAAGCTGCAACAAATCCTCCTATCATGTCGCCCAGGCCGCCGAGAACACAGATCATGAAAATGAGTGGTCCAAAAGTGTTACCGATGAAGGGATGCACATCGTACTGCAATATCAAGAGGCACGCGGCGAGACCCGCCAGCGCACCACCGATCGCCGAGGTGACGAGATAAATATGCCGCTGATCGACTCCCATCAGGCCCACGATATCGCGGTCCTGCGCGATTGCGCGAATAGCGGTTCCTATGAAGGTTCGTTTGAGAAAGAAGTAAAGCGCGATTGCACCGGCGACAGCAACTGCGAAGGCTAAAAGGCGCGCCGAACTGATGTAGATGCCGCTCAATCTGATAATTGGCAGGCGCACGCCGATATTGCGAAAGTCGGTGCCGAATAGAAGTGTCGCGAAGCTCTGCAGAAAGAATAGAAGCCCGCCTGTAGCTAGAAGCTGGTTGATCGGCGCCGACCCGAGAATGGGCGCGATGATCAGGACATGCACCAGGACGCCAAGTGCGGCCACCCAGGCAATGGCGACGGAGCATGCAAGCAATAACGGCCAATGGAGTTCGGCATTGAGATAATAGATGAGATACATGCCGCACATGACGATATCGGCATAGGCAATCCACACTACGTCGATCACGCCAAAAATCAGATTGAGTCCGAGGGCGAGCAGCGCGAGTACGCCGCCGAGCAGGATGCCGTTGATGATCGTTTCGAGAAGATAGATGTCCATCTTTTCTATGGGCTCATTTGTCTAAATGACCGAGTTTTCTGAAGTCCCGAGTTTTCTAAAGTCCCATATAACTCTTACGGATGAAGTCGTTGCCTTTGAGCTCGGCCGAGGTGCCTGCGAGCTTGATCCTCCCCACCTCCAAGAGATACGCCCGGTCGACCACGTCCAGAACTTGCTGGACATTTTGTTCAACGATCAAGACCGTCAACCCTTCGGCTCGAATCCGGCGAACGAGATCAAAAACCTGTGCAACAATAAGCGGCGCGAGTCCGGCGGACGGTTCGTCCATCAAAAGTAATTTGGGGTTCGACATAAGCGCGCGGCCGATTGCACACATCTGCTGCTCGCCCCCGGAGAGCGTTCCCGCGAGCTGTCCGCGGCGGTCCTTCAACCGCGGGTATAAAGTGTACACCCGCTCAAGCTGTTCGGTGCAGTGGCGGCGGGAACGCGGTGGGTATGCGCCGATACGTAGATTGTCTTCGACCGTAAGTCGTGGAAACAGACGACGGTTTTCGGGAACATGGGCAATGCCCTGTTCGACGATCCGATGCGCCGGAAGCCCGCGAATAGAGTGTCCCTCGAGCATCATTGCGCCGTTGTGTAGTTGCACGAGTCCGGAAATCACGCGCATCAGCGTGGTTTTGCCGGCGCCATTCGGGCCGATAACGCCAACGGCCTCGCCTTGCGGCACTTTCAGTGAGACGTCGAATAAAACCTGAAAAGAACCGTAGCCCGCGGAGATGGCGGAAACCGACAGCATCGGCTTTACACTCGTCTTCCGAGATAAACCTCGGTCACCTGCGGATCGACCGCGGCCTGCGCGGGCAGGCCATCGAAAATCTTCTCGCCGTGATCGAGGACGATGACGCGGTCGACAATGCGCATCAATACGCCCATGATGTGCTCGACCCAGATAATCGTGACGCCCATGCGGCTGCGAATACTTTCAAGAAGACCCGCTGCGCGCTCCATCTCCGTTGCATCAAGGCCGCCGAGACTTTCGTCCGCGAGCAGCAATTTGGGCCTGGTCGCGAGTGCGCGCGCCAGTTCGAGCTTCTTGAGCGCGGCGGTGCCAAGCCCGCTCGGTGTCACTTCTTGATCGCTCGGCAGCCCGACGAGATCGAGTGTTTCCTGAGCGCGTTGCCAGGCTTGCGCGCGCGGCAGCATGCCGTTGCCGCCATAATAAGCGGCAAGCGCCACGTTCTCGACGAGCGAAAGTCTTCGAAACGGCCGAGGAATTTGGAAGGTGCGACCAATGCCCCGCCGGCAGATGTTATGCGCCGGGAGGCTTGCGATTTCTCCCCCTTGGAAACGGATCGATCCCGCGGTCGGGCGCAAAGTGCCGGCGATCAGATTGAAGGTCGTGCTCTTGCCCGAGCCGTTCGGGCCAATGAGGCCGAGAATCTCGCCTTCGCGCACTTCGAAAGAGACCTGGTTCACCGCCAGGAATCCTCCGAAGCGTTTGCAAAGCCCTTCGACGGCGAGCATCAGGCGCGCGCGGCGTAGATCGATGAATTTGGCAGCGGCAGAACGGCTTCTTGCGTCTTAATGTTGGATGGCCAGACCACGGAGATGTGCTCGCCGGCATTCTGCATGACGACAGGCGTCGAGCGTTCATTTTGTCCGGCGAGCTGCGTTCCAGGCCCATAGAATTTTACCCCATAGCCTTGGATCGTGCCGCCGGGTGGAATGTCGACATCAAGCGCTGCCTTACGCACGGCTTCAGCGTCAAAGCCGCCGTATTTTTCCTTGGCCACTGGCAAAACGTTGTTAAGGAGGACCCAAGTCTGATTGAAGCCCATCGAGCAATGTGGCGGCACATCGACGGCGTTGGCCTTGACTTTGTAGCGTTCGACCATGGTCTTGACGAGATCGCCTAAGCCCGGCGCCAGCGAGGCGGGATTGAGCAACTGCGCCGGCACGGGATCGATGTTACAGAAATTATCGATGTCCCGGCCAAAGGTCGCTCGCAGCTTGTCGAGCTGGCTGTAGCCCGCCCCATTGCCGACCAGCATTTTAAACTGCAAACCACTCTCGCGCGCCTGCCGCAGGAAGAGGGTGATGTCAGGATTGTACCCGCAATGGGAAATCACGTCGGCTCCAGCTCGTTTGAGCTTGGTGACGAGCGACGAAAGGTCTGGAGCGGTCGCCGAGTAGCCCTCGCGCATTATCAGTTTCAGGCCGCGTTCTTTGCCGAACCTCTCGGTGGCATCGGCAACCCCGACGCCATAAGGACCATCCTCGTGGATGATCGCCACTTTGACATTTTGCGGATCGGCTTCGAGTTTCGCCCTGGCGTTATCGGCGATGAAAGTTACGAAAGCTTCGCCGTATTGGTCGGAATGAATCTGACCACGGAAAACATATTGCAGGTTTTTATCCTTAAATACCGCAGTAGCGATCGCGGTCGTGATCCAGAGGATCCTCTTCTGGGCGTCGACCTTAGCGGCGAGTGGCACCGCCTGGGCGCTGGCGTAGACGCCATTGACGATGTCGACTTTTTCCTGATCGATCAGCCGCTCCACTTCATTGATCGCGACGTCGACCTTGCTCTGGCAGTCGGCATTGATCGGAACCACTTTGTATTTGCCGGCTATGCCGCCGCGCTCGTTGACGAGATCGATGGCGATCTGCGCGCCCACTGCGCATGCTGCGGAGCCGCCGGCGGCGAATGGACCGGACAAGTCATAGACGACCCCGATCCGAACGGTTTCAGCTTGCGCGACGGCGAAGCGCCTGGAAAGGCCCAATGTTGCAACGGTTGCGGCGAATTTTTTAAGCAACGAGCGACGCGAAGTTTTCATGGCGCTCCTCCCAGGCTCACCGGCGTTCATACGTTTTTGATCCTTGAGCGTCCAGTATTTGGACAACCACCTGGAAAGTCAACGCAGCTTGTTGGCGAATGTCCAGTCAACCGCAGCGCCGCGCGATTTGGTTGGTGGGGTCGTGCGTGAGCGAGGGCAGTAGAATCGGCTCGGGGCGGCTTAGTCAAATCGAAGCGACGGGGGGCGCGTGGCTCGTCACTCCAGGATGCCGATCAGTTTGGCGAGGCGGTCTGCGTCTTCGCGCAATGGTGTGGATTCGCCGTCGTAAACGATGCGTCCCTTATCGAGGATCACCGTCCGCGGCGAGAACGAAAGCGCCACCCGACTATTCTGTTCAACGAGAACAATCGAAAGTCCGCTCTCTATCCGCAATTTCGAGAGCACCGCGCTCAACGACTCCACGAGAATGGGCGCCAAGCCTTCGGTCGGCTCGTCCATGAGCAAAATCGTGGGGTTGGTCAAAAGCGCCCGTGCGATCGCCAACATTTGCTGCTCGCCACCCGAAAGCTGATTTCCGGCATTGTCGAGTCGTTCCTTCAATCTGGGAAATAGTTCGAAGACACGTGAGGGCGTCCAGTGTCCGGGGCGCGCGGCGACATCGAGATTTTCGCGCACCGTGAGCGAAGGAAAAATCTCGCGTTCCTGCGGCACGAAACCGATACCCGCAAGAGCTCGGCGATAACACGGAATCCGATTGAGCTTTTGCCCACCAAAAACGATATCGCCGGCGTGGAGCACCGTCTGTCCCATGATGGTTGCCAACAACGTTGTTTTGCCGACGCCGTTGCGCCCGATAATGCTGATGCACTCGCCTGGCGCGAGCGCCAGGTCAATCTGCTCGATGACCACGGTCTCGCCGTAACCAGCAGAGACTTGCCGTAGTTCGAGCACGCTAGCCATGGCCGGCTTGACCGAGATAGACGGCGCGGACCTGCGAGTTGGATTCGATTTCACGCGGGGTGCCTTCGGCAAAAACCGCACCGCCAACCATGACAGTGACGCGTTTGGCAAAACGGAAAACGAGGTCCATGTCGTGTTCGATGATCAATATCGCAATGTGCTCCGGCAGGCGTTCGAGCGCGTCGAGAATGATATGACTTTCTGCGCTCGGCACGCCGGCGGCGGGCTCGTCGAGAAGCAACACGTCGGGCTTTGACCCGATCGCAATCGCGATTTCAACGAGGCGCTGGCGGCCATAAGGCAACTCGGACACCCGATGTTCGGCGATGGTCGTGAGCTTCAGCATTTCCAAAAGCTGCATCGATTCTTCGATGACATCGGTGCGCCGCCCTATAGGGTAAAACATTGCCGGCGCGGCGCCGACACGCTCGGCTACTGAGATGCAGACATTCTCCAAAACTGAAAGGCCGCGGAACAACCTGTTAATCTGAAATGTCCGTGCAATTCCGAGTTTCACCCGCTCGGCTTGCGTTCTTTTGGTGATGTCTTCACCCTTAAGGAGAACCCGTCCGCGCGAGGGCGGCAGCGCACCGCCGAGCAGGTTGATGAACGTGGTCTTGCCTGCGCCATTGGGCCCGATCAGCGCATGGCGCGCGCCGACAGCGAGTTTAAAATCGATCTGTTGCAGTGCTAAGAGCGCGCCGAAGCGGCGGCTCAATGCACACGTCTCCAGCCGGATCTCGGTCATTGTGATGCACGTCCGGCGCGATAACGCCGCCACACATCTTCACCAAGTCCCAATATGCCGTTGCGCGCATACAGCGCGACAAATATCAGCAGCAAACCGAGTCCGAGTTGCCAGGCGCTCGGATAAATTCGCGCCAGGAAATGCTCGAGCGCCAGATAGGCAATGGCGCCGAGAAAAGCTCCGTAAAGACGGCCATAGCCACCCAGGATAAGGATGATGAGCACGGTGGCGGCGCGATCGAGATCGAGCGCGCTTAGATTGACATAGGCATTCGTCTGCGCCCATAGCCCGCCGGCAATTCCGGCGATCGCAGCCGAGATCGTGTAGCAAATGACAAGTCGCCGCCGTACTGGCGAGCCAATCGCATGCATGCGCAACAGATTTTCGCGAATGCCGGTCAAGCTCTGCCCAAAGGGCGAATAGACCAGCGTGCGGATGAACACGAAACAGACCAGCAGCACCGCGAGCGTGTAGAGATATTGCGTGTCGGGATAAAGCGGGTTGAATTCGAACACGCCGAACACTGGCGCGATATCGAGACTTGGGAGGCCATCGAAGCCGCCAGTATAGTCATGCGCCATGTTGGCGGCCTCCTGCAGCAGTGCCATGGTGCACAGCGTAAGCATGAGCAATGTGAGCCCTTGCGTGCGCAGAAGAACAAGTCCCGAAGCAAAGCCGATTGCCGCAGCCGCCAACGCTGCCAGCACCAGGCTTGTGATCGGCTCAGTCCAGATGCCGTGAAAAGCCAACAGTCCGACGGTGTATGCTCCGGCGCCAAAAAACGCGGCATGGCCGAGCGTGATTATGCCGGCGTAACCCAGCGCGAGGTCGAGTGAAAGCGCAAACAGAATTGTAATCAGAAGCGCAGTCCCGAAACCGAGGTAATCAGGAAAAGCAAAATAGAAAGCTACTGCCGCGAGCCAAGGCGATGCTTCCCACCAGCGCAAACGATGTCGGCGCATCAAGGTTGATGCCGCCGCGTGGCCTGCATGCTTGAGTGTGGGCGGCTCGACCGGTATGGCCTCGATGCTCACGTCATTTTCCTTCCAAATAAGCCTTGTGGCCGCCATAGCAGCAGCAAAATCGTGAGCGCGTAGATGAATATCGTGCCGCCCTTGGGCAGATAGAGCTTGAGAGCGAAATCGAGTGTGCCGAGTAGGAGCGACGCATAATAAACGCCGACGACGCTGCCCAGTCCGCCCACTGACACCGCAATCAAAAAATACACCAGATATTTGAGCGCATATTGCGGATCGAGGCCGAGAAACTCGGCACCGAGCCCGCCGCCGAGCGCTGCCATGCCGC
>Ga0310909_10000024_pt1 | contig 54979 bp, 54 predicted proteins | sample GREbulkMGT000H_FD_203449 | JGI IMG/M metagenome (GOLD analysis project Ga0310909, IMG submission 203449) | Lab enrichment of tropical soil microbial communities from Luquillo Experimental Forest, Puerto Rico - GRE.bulkMG.T000H | ecosystem: Environmental > Terrestrial > Soil > Tropical forest >... | reverse complement strand
GGCGATCATTGGCGGTTCGTCCTGCCATGGCCCTCGCTCCTCGGCGCCCACCAAATTGTCAACGCCGGTACGGCCATTGCGTGCCTCGAACAGTTGCAAGCTTTCCCCCTTTCCTCCGAAGGGGTTGCCAGCGGGTTGCTGCATATCGAGTGGCCGGCGCGGATGCAGCGTCTGACGCGCGGGCCGCTGGTCGCAATGGTACCGCCGGGGTGGGAGCTCTGGCTCGACGGCGGCCACAATCCCGGCGCCGGCGTGATCCTCGCCGATGTCGTCGCCAATTGGCGTGACCGCCCGCTCTATCTCGTCGTCGGTATGATGAATACCAAGGACGCGGCAGGTTTCCTCGCGCCGCTGGCGCCCTATGCCAAGCGATTGACCGGCGTCACGATCCCCCTCGAGGAGAATCCGCTGCCGGCGGAGGCGATCGCCGCCAGCGCGCGCTCGGTCGGAGTGCCCGCTACGACGGCGACGTCCGTCGATGCAGCGCTTGCTGGTTTCATTGCAGAGTCGACCCGCGGGCGGGTGCTGATTTGCGGATCGCTCCATTTTGCCGGGACGGTGCTCGCCGAAAACGGCTAATTGCTAGAGGGAGGGAGATCCTGATGATCTACAGCACTGATCGCATCCTGACGACGCATGCGGGGTCGCTGCCGCGACCCAGCGGCCTGATGGACATGGTTCTCGCCAGGGCGCGCGGTGAGGCTTACGACCAGGGCGTGTTCGAGGTTCGGTTGCGGTCAGCCGTCGCTGACGTCGTCAAGCGGCAGGTCGAGTGCGGGCTCGACGTCGTCAATGACGGTGAGCTGTCGAAGCCCAATTTCACCGATTACGTTTCGGCGCGCATCGCCGGGTGCGAGAGCCGGCCTGGCAGCGGTGAGCGGCGGCTTAGCATCACTGCCCGTGACGAGCGGAAATTTCCCGAATATTTCCAGGCGCACCCGCGCCCGCGCTATGCCGGCGGCCAGACTGTGCCGGTCTGCGTCGGCGAGCTGCGTTATATCGGTCAGGCCGAGCTCGCGCGGGACATCGAGAATTTTAAGGCGGCGCTGGCTGGCAGCAGCATAGTCGGAGCGTTTCTGCCGGCCAATACGCCGGGCACAATCGAGCACTGGCTCAAGAACGAACATTACACGAGTGACGAGGAGTTCTTGTCGGCGATCGCCGAGACAATGCGAGAAGAGTACAAGGCTATAGTCGATGCCGGGTTTTTATTGCAAATCGACGATCCCGACCTCCCCGACGGCTGGAATTGCCTGCCCGACATCGGTCTTGCCGATTACCTCAAGTACGCAACGCTGCGCGTCGATGCGCTGAACTATGCCCTGCGGGACATCCCCAAAGAAAAGATCAGATTGCATGTGTGCTGGGGCAGTTTTCACGGGCCGCACCACAACGATATTCCGCTCAGGAACATTATCGATCTGATCTTCCGCGTGCGTGCTGGAAGCTATTCGATCGAGGCGTCGAACCCGTGCCACGAGCACGAATGGCGCGTCTTCGAGGAAGTAGAGCTTCCCGAGGGCGCAACGCTCATCCCCGGCGTCGTCGGCCATTGCACCGACTTCATCGAGCATCCCGATCTCGTCGCCGAGCGCTTGGTGCGCTATGCGCGGCTGGTCGGGCGCGAAAACGTGCTCGCCGGCACCGATTGCGGGCTCGGCACGCGCGTCGGCCACCCGTCGATTTGCTGGGCCAAGTTCGAGGCGCTGGCCGAGGGCTCGCGGCGTGCGACGAGGATCCTATGGGGACGCGGTTGAGCGTCGGGCTTTCTTTTGATTCTGAGATCATCCGCTGGCTGGAGATCACTTTCATGCCTGACAATGGATTGATTACGATGCAAAGCGTGCACGATTTCGAGACTACGCTTGCGCGGCTATTGGAGGCCCTCGAAGCCAAAGGAATTACAATCTTCGCCCGCATTGATCATGCGGCGGGTGCGGAGAGCGTTGGGCTTCGGTTGCGACCCACGACACTCGTCGTCTTTGGCAACCCTGCCGCAGGTACACCCCTGATGCAAGCTACCCAAACCGCGGGTATCGATCTGCCATTGAAGGTACTCGTGTGGCAGGATGCGAACGGATCGGTTAGCCTTACCTATAATCGTCCATCTTGGATCGTCGCTCGGCACCAGTTGACCGCCGGCAGCGCTCACGCGGCGACCGCGATGGGGGCGGCGTTGGAAGCGCTCGCAGAGCACGCAACGGCCCGCTAAACATCGGCCAGCGGAGCCACTCGGCGAACTACACTCTCAGACGGGCCGCCTAGCTTTTCCCGCACCTCAGCGCAGCGTCTGCATCACGTATTCGGCGCCGGAGCGGACAGCCATTTCCTCAAATAGGGAGCACATTAGTGTACATATACACAAATGGAGGTTGAAGGTCGGAAGCCCAGCGTCTTGCGGTCTTGGATGCCCGCCGGCTCGATTTTCTCAATGGCTGCCGGTTGTTCGACGGCCGTCCGACCCGCACAGCTCCGTCGCCGCGAAGCGGCGGGCGACGCTGGGTCAGCATCGGTTCGGGGCGGGAGCGTGAGCAATCCGGCGAAAGTGCTGGAAACGCGAGGGCCCTGCCGATAGTTTAGCCGGAAGGTTCAAACTGTGCGCGCTTTAAAATAGTGGCCGGCAACTCCACCACGGCCGGCATTCGGGGAGAACGTCGATGAAACTTTCGATGCTGATACGCGCCACCGTCATCGCGGGACCGGCCTTGTTGGCCTGTGCGCGACCTGCACCCGCGCAAGTTTGTACAGGCGGCAACCTCAATCCAGTGCCTTTTGTCTTGACGCCTTATGCGCCGGCAACCAACGCGACCCCTCAGACGGATCAGAACCACCGTTCCAACAGCGATGTCCAGAAGGACCTGGCGGCTGCTTTCGCGGCCGCCGGGACCGACTTTCAAAGCAAGCTCTGCGGCCTGAATGGCATATTTATCGATCCTGCCGGCTGCGCGGACCCGGGCCCGGGCAATACCTATGATCCAACCACGTGCAACCTCAGTGGTGCGCTGATTACCGGCTATTCGTGGGGAGTTCGGACATACTCGCCGAATCCGGATCCCGGAATGAGGTATATCGGGTTATCGCTCGGGCTGTGGAATCACAAGAATCCGAACCTGCCGAAGAAGTACCGCTGGTCGTGTTTCCTTCCCCAAAAAGTGTGCGCCCCGCCGTTCAGCTCATTTCATGCCGCTTTTCTCGACGCTGTCATAAACGTTCCTTCCCCGAACTCGGGTCATGGCTTGTTCTCGGTTTCGGTGACGCCGTCCACGGTCGCGGCGAATCCCGCGATGAGTGTCCTCGCGGTGTTGGCGCATGAGTTCGGGCATGTCTATTGGTTTGACAACTTCGTTCCGAGTCCCGGCGGCTCATTCGCCAACAACTTCTGCGGCGGCACTTTCTACCCCTCGGGATATTGGGGAGGGAGCCTGATCACCTTCCCTCCCCCCCAATCCGGCCGATTTGTCTTCTTTGGCGACACTTCGACTTACTCAGGGTCCCACGTGCCGGGGCTGCCAGGCACTTTGCACAGCATATATGGCGGCGGAAACTGGGCGAGCGCACTCGCGGCGTTTTCTCCTGTTGAGGATTTTGTCGAAACCTTCGAATTGTCAGTGCTTAGGCAAGCGGGATTAGCACGTTTGCAAATCAACTCAGATGCGATCGTGCCTGTTCCCAAAGGGTCGTGGCTGGATTGGAAGTTGGGCTGCTTCTCCTAGTCCTAACAGGCGGCGCTGCCGTCTGCGCACCGCAGTTGCTGTAAAATACAGACAGCATGAATGTCTGTGACAGAACCATCCCCGCCACGCGACGATTAATCAGGTTGTATTCCTAGACGATGCGCCCCGGTACAATCGATGTATCGCCAATTCATCTTTAACTCCTTACGATGCGCCGGTTCGCGAAATGACAGATGGAGGTTGAAATTGCTATGGTCGCGTATTCGCGCTAACTCATCTCACGAATGAGGTAGCGATTTCTGCGTGGGCGATAACGAACCTCGATTCGGGGATGTTGAGAAGATTGGTAGAGCCCCGCCCAACGTATTGCTCCCTTCGAAGCCGGTTTTCTACCGCATCGTCGGCATCACGTATTCGGCGCCGGCGCGGATGCCGGTGGGCCAGCGTGCGCTCATCGTTTTGAGGCGCGTATAGAAGCGCACACCTTCGGGACCGTAGACCGCCATGTCGCCGAACAGCGAGCGTTTCCAGCCGCCGAAGCTGTGGAAGGCCATCGGCACCGGAATCGGCAGGTTGATGCCGACCATGCCGATCTGGACGCGGTTGGCGAACTCCCGCGCGGCGTCGCCGTCGCGGGTGAAGATGGCAACCCCGTTGCCGTATTCATGGTCGCTGACGAGCTTTGTCGCATTGTCGAAATCGGGGCTGCGCACGACCGAGAGCACCGGCCCGAAGATCTCCTCCTTGTAGATGCGCATCTCCGGCTTGACCTCGTCGAACAGGCAGCCGCCGAGGAAGAAGCCATTCTCGTAGCCCTGCAATTTGAGGCCTCGGCCATCGACGGCGAGTTTGGCGCCTTCCTTCACGCCGAGCTCGACATAGGCGCGCACCCGGTCGAGATGCTGGCGGGTGACGAGGGGGCCCATTTCGGCCTCGGGGTCGGTACCGGGGCCGATCTTCAGCGCGCGAACACGCGGCACCAGCTTGTCCATCAGCTTGTCACCGACCCCGCCGACCGCGACCGCGACCGACACCGCCATGCAGCGCTCACCGGCCGCACCATAGGCCGCCCCCATCAATGCGTCGGTCGCCTGGTCGAGATCAGCGTCGGGCATCACCACCATGTGGTTCTTGGCGCCGCCCAGCGCCTGCACCCGCTTTCCGGCCGCCGCAGCGGTCCTGTAGATGTACTCGGCGATCGCGGTCGACCCGACAAAACTGACCGCGGCGATGCCGGGATGGTGCAGGATCGCGTCGACCGCCTCCTTGTCGCCGTTAACAACATTAAAGACGCCCGGCGGCAGCCCGGCCTCGGTCAGCAATTCGGCGATGCGCAGGCCAGCCGACGGGTCGCGCTCCGAAGGCTTCAAGACAAAGGTGTTGCCGCAGGCGAGCGCCATCGGAAACATCCACATCGGCACCATCGCCGGAAAGTTGAAGGGCGTGATGCCGGCGCAGACGCCGACCGGCTGGCGCACCGACCAGCTGTCGATGCCGCGACCTACCTGCTCGGTGAATTCGCCCTTCAACAAATGCGGGATGCCGCAGGCGAATTCGACCACTTCGACGCCGCGGGTGATTTCGCCTTGCGCGTCGGAAAAGACCTTGCCGTGCTCCTCGGAGATCACGCGCGCCAATGCGTCGTGGTCGCGGTTCAGCAGTTCGAGAAACTTGAACAAACCGCGCGCGCGGGTCAGGGGCGGGGTTGCCGCCCAGCCGGGGAATGCCGCGGCTGCCGCCTGCACTGCCCGGTCGACCTCGGCGGCGCCAGCAAAGGCGACGCGCCGGCTCTTCTCGCCGGTCGCCGGGTTGTAGACATCCCCCCAGCGCCCGCTCGTCCCCTCGGCGTGCTTGCCGTCGATATAGTGGTGAACGTCGCTCATCCCGCTCATCCGTTCGCTGAACTTTCGCAGGCCCTTATCATAGGCCTGCAGCGCCCGATTTTCATGCGGGATTTCTTCAAGGAAGCGCTGCCCTTAGGATCGGGCGCCAGTAAGCTCGAGCACTGGGAATGTTTTTCGTTGGCAAACTGGTCTGGGCGGTGCTGCAGCCGGGCAATCTGCTGGTGCTGTGCCTGCTCGCCGGCAGCTTTCTTCTATTGGCGTTCCGCGGCCGGCGCGGCAAGGTACTGGTTGGCCTATCCGCCCTGGGATTTACGCTGCTCGTCGTGTTGCCGATCGGCCCGGCGATGCTGCTGGCACTGGAGGAGCGGTTTCCGCGCCCCGCAACGCTGCCGGAAAAGATCGATGGGATTGTCGTGCTCGGCGGCGCGGTCGACCCCGCGATTTCGCGCTCCTACGCCGAAACCGCGTTCAACGGCTCAGTGGCACGCGTGCTTGGTGGCATCGCTCTGGCGCGCCGGCATCCCGAGGCGAAACTGGTGCTCGTCGGCGGTGAGGGAGGGTTTTTCCCGGCGGGGTTTGCCGAATCGCGGGCGACGTTGGGCTTTGTCGTCGAAGAAGGGATCGTCCCAGCGCGCGTGATCATCGAGGAAAAGTCGCGCAGCACGCACGAGAACGCCGTTTACGCCAAAGAGATCGTCGGCCCCGCACCAGGTGAGAAATGGGTGCTCGTCACCTCGGCCTATCACATGCCGCGCGCCGTCGCGGCCTTCCGAGCGGCGGGCTGGCCGGTGATCCCCTACCCGGTCGATTACAAGATCGACCCCGAAACCGGCTTGCGCCCCAATTTCAGCCTGCTCGACGGCCTGAGCGCCGCAACTCTCGCGGGCAAAGAATGGGCGGGCCTCTTAGGCTATCGGCTGATGGGATGGACGCGAGAACTGTTTCCTGCGCCGGCAATTCAGCCGCCAGCGAGCTAACGCTAAAACACCTGGAGCGCGCCCAGCGCAGAAAAGACGCTCCACACAACGAAGAGCGTCACCCCGCTCCAATAGACCAAAGGATACATTGCAATCCCCCCGAGGTCCCTCGCCCGGCGCGAGGGGTCTCGTCATCAAACACGGCTCTTTGGGCTATATGCTTGCTGCACCGCTTTCCTCCCCGCGATCATCGCCGCCGCGCGAGAATTCGCGCTTCCCCAGGGGCGAGCGAGACTCGGATCGCGTGCACGGTCCCGTGCGACGTGCCGCCGTTGTTTACGGCTGTGTCGGCGATTTCCTCGACTGTACAGGTCTGGTCGGTACCGGTGCTGGAATAAACGGTGACGAAGCTCGCCCCCCTTGGGTTGAGGACGGCATCGACGAGGACCGACAGATCGAGGCCGGAATTCAGGTTCGTGTTCGCGACGATGACAGTCTCGCTTTCGTTCAGGATGCGCGAAAAGGCGAGCACCCCCGGCGCAAACTGCGATGGACCGAAGGTCTTCCCGTCGCCCGACACCGGGCGGAAATATTGTCTCCCGTAACGCAATGCAAGGTTCTGCGATCGAGCCTTCGCGATGTCGCGTAGCAAGACATAAAAGGTGTCGGTTTCGTCAAAGGCATTGGGTCGCGCCCACAATGCCTCACGCACGGCTTCGTTTGCCGACCCGCTTCCCGACAGGCCCTGCTCTGTGCCGTAATAGACGCAGGGGATCCCCTGCAGCGAGAACAGGCAAGCGAGCGCAGCAGCGACCTGGCCGTCGTAGCGGCCTGGATTGGCCGGATCAACAAAGCGGATGCGATTTTGCTGATCGTGATTGTCGAGAAACGTGACGAAAAATCCGCTCGCTTCGCCGTGCGAGCTGATGACTCCTTCCTCGACGATTTTCCGCAACGCGTAGACCGCCGCCACGTCGGTCGGCGGCGCGAGGCCCTTGGCGACCCAAGGGAGATGGTAGAACAGCGGGAAGTCGAGAGCGGCGTCGACCCCGATCATATCGCCGTCACTGCTGGCTCGGCGGCCGATGAATTGCGCGATCTTGTTCTCGTCGTCATAGACCTCGCCGAATGTAAAGAAATTCTCCTTGCCGATCTCGAGCGCATATTCACGTGTCGCATTGCCGAACACGAGAGCAAAGTCGGGCTCGATGTATTTTAAGGTGTCGATGCGGAAACCGTCGACGTCCCATTTCGCAATCGCGTATTGGTAGCTGCGAATCAATGCCGATCGCAGGTCGGGCGGCGCCGGTCGCGCGAAGCCCTTCAGCGAATCGAAATCGCCGCCGGCCTCGCCGCCCATCCCCTTACACAGAAAATCCACATTCGAGCGGATCTCGCTGGGCCAGACGGCCGCGGCGGGGGTGAGGCGCGGGTCGCCCGACTGCGGCGCCTGTGACCAGTCCGCTACCGGCAGATTGTCGGCGCCGCGCCAGCGGATCGGGTAGCCGCCATCGCGCCACGGGGCGGAACTCGCCACCGAGCCGCTACCCAGCACATAGGCAAACACATCGCCGGCATGATGCAGCACGATGTCCATGATCACATACATGCCGCGCGCGTGCGTTTCGTCGACGAGGCGCCGCAACTCGCCGTCGGGATCCGATTTGTCGGATGCGAAGCGAGGGTCGACCGTCAGGAAGTGCTGGATGCCATAGCCGTGATAGGTGCCGTCCTGGGCTTGGCAGTTCTGCAGGACCGGGCTCAGCCAGATCGCGCCGGTTCCGAGCCGCTGCAGATAGCCGAGGCGCTGCCGCACGCCTTCGAGCGTGCCGCCCTGGAAACCGCCAAAAGGCAGATTCCAGGGCGCGTTTGGCGGGCGATCGGGATTGTTGAACCGATCGACAAGGAGAAAATAAATCCAGCGGTCCCGCCAATCCTGCGGCGAGGGAAATGGGCACGCTATTTCGATTGCCTGACCGTCGACCTGGACGGTGCGGCGGGCTGGTGTCCGCGCGTTGGCAAATGCATTCTCTACTTCGGAGCCGAAAACCGAGTCCGGCATTGGCACCTCCACGCGGTCGCTATCAGCTGGGCCGACCACCGGGAACCCGGCTCAGTTAATCACGTCGGGCCGACGACAACCATGTTCGAACTTGTCTTTCTCGGGACCGCCGCGGCGGCACCTTCGGCCGAGCGAGGCTTACCGGCGCTGCTCGTCGCTCGCGGACCGCGCCGGTTTCTGATCGACTGCGGGGAGGGGACCCAGCGCCAATTGTTGCGCGCCGGGCTCGGGCTTCGCGGGCTGGAGCACGTGCTGTTGACGCATGCTCATCTTGATCATGTGCTCGGGGTCGCGGGCCTCCTCGCGACAAGGGATCTCTACCGCGCCGGCGAGGCGGCCGACATCATCGGCAGCGACGAAACGTTGGCATTCGTGCGCCGCTATCTAACCGAGACGATTGGGCCGGAGCGGGAAGGGGGTTACCAGCTGCGTTCGGTCTCGCCCGGCCCGGTGGCGTCGTTTCCAGGATGGCGTCTCGCTGCTTTCGCCGTGCAACATCGCGGCACCGAGAGCCTCGGTTACACGTTCTGCGAGCAAATGCGGCACCCGCTATTGCCCGAGCGCCTCGATGTGCTCAGGGTGCCGGAAGGGCCTGAACGCGCGGCCCTTGCCCGCGGACGGCCAATCATGCTGGCGGATGGCCGCCGAATTTCCTCCGAGATGGTTCAGGGGCCGCCGGTTCCGGGCGCCAAGCTTGCCATTGTCGGCGATACCGAGGAGGTAGCCAGTTTGGTCGGGCCGGTGCGCGGCGCAGATGCGCTGGTGATCGAGGCGACGTACCTGGAGCGCGATGCGGCGTTGGCGCGCACGCGCGGGCACCTGACGGCGGCTGCGGCAGGCCGGCTGGCGAGCGACGCCGGGGTCGGCGAATTGCTGCTGACCCACATCTCCGGACGGTACAAGCCGGAGGAGATTGAGGCGGAAGCCGCGCAATTCTTCCCGACCGTCCGCGTTGTCGCCGATTTCGACCGCGTCGCTGTCGCGGCTCGGTCGGACCGCCTCAACCCGCCGCTCAATTCTTGAGCATGCCCTCCGTCAGCGCCGCGGTGTTGTATTGGATCATTCGCAAATAGGTCGGTGCCGGCTCCTCCGGGCGAGACAGCGCGTCGGAGTAAAGAGGCGGGCCGAGGCTCGCGCCGGTCTCGCGTGCGATCTCGTCGATCAGCCGCGGATCGGAAATGTTCTCGACGAACAGCGCCTTGATTCCCTCGCGGCGGATCTGCCGGATGAGTTCCGCGACGGTCCGGGCCGAAGGCTCGCTGTCGGTGCTGATCCCCTCGGGCGCCCGAAACGCGATGCCATAGGCCTTGCTGTAATAGGCAAAGGCGTCATGACTGGTGATAACCCGCCGCTTCTCCGCCGGGATCGCCTGCAATTCGCTGCGCACCTCGCGATCGAGTGTCTCGAGTTCGGCCTTATAGTGATGGAAGCGCTGCCGATATGCCTCCGAATGCGCCGGATCGATGACGACCAAGGCCTCCCTGATATTGTTCGCATAAACGACTGCGTTTCGCGGGTCCTGCCAAGCGTGCGGGTCCGGCGCCGGCGTCGGCTCGCCTGCCTCGGTTGTCGTAATCGGGATGATGCCCCGCGTCGCCACGACCACGGGTCCGCGATATTGCGCCGATTGGGTCAGCCGGGTAAGCCAACCCTCCAGTCCCAATCCGTTGATGACAAAGAGCTGCGCGTTGGCGAGAAGCCGAGCCTGCTCGGGGGTCGGCTCGAACATATGGACGTCGGAATCGGGGCCGATCAGGCTCGTCACCGCGACGTCGCCGCCGCCGATTTCATTCACGAAATCGCCCAGAATGCTGAACGAGACCACGACCCGGATTGGAGGAGAGACCGCAGCGGGATGCTGGTTCGGCCAGAAAAGGACGAGGCAGAGGGGGGCGAGCCATCGGGCACGAAGACTAGGGAAGACCATGTTATATCATATCATGAAATGAAGGCCGTCTTGCGCGAGGAGCTTGCCACCGGATGACTGCGACCGAACCCTCAGTATTGATCCCGGTCACGCTGCTGACCGGCTTTCTCGGCAGCGGCAAGACGACGGTGCTCAATCACGTGTTGAAGCAGCCGGAAATGGCGGCGACCGCGGTCATCGTCAACGAGTTTGGCGAGATCGGGCTCGATCACCTTCTGGTCGAGCGGGCGAACGAGGACGTCGTGCTCCTCAACAGCGGGTGTCTCTGCTGCACCGTGCGCGGCGACATCGTCGACACGTTGACCAATCTCTTTGTCGACCGGGTCAAGGGCAAGGTGCCGTTCTTTACCCGCGTTGCGATCGAGACTACCGGCCTCGCCGATCCGGCGCCGATCCTGCACACGTTGATGACCGATCCGATTGTCGCTGCGCGATATATGCTCGACGGTGTCGTCACGACGGTCGATGCTGTCAACGGCTCGCGCACACTCGACCAGCAACCCGAGGCGGTGAAGCAGGCGGCCGTCGCCGACCGACTGTTGCTGACCAAGACCGATCTCACCGCGCCCGCCGCGCGAGAGGAAATAGAGATGCGGCTGAAGGCGCTCAATCCGAGCGCCCCGATCGTATCGGCCGCGCAAGGCGCCGTCGATCCGGCTCTCCTCTTCAACATCGGCTTCTACGACCCGGCAACCAAGAGTGCCGATGTGGCACGCTGGTTGCGCGCCGAAGCCTTCGGGACCGACCATGCGCACGAGCACGAACACGCCGACGTCAACCGGCACGATGACCGCATCCGCGCCTTTTGCGTCACACGCGAGCGGCCGATCTCATGGGCGGCGCTCTCCGCCTGGCTCGACGGACTGGCGGCGATGCGCGGCGAGGATCTGCTGCGGCTGAAGGCGATCGTCGCGCTCTCCGACCGTCCCGATCAGCCTGTCGTGTTGCATGGGGTACAGCACCTCTTCCATCCGCCGGTGCTGCTCCCGGAATGGCCGAGCGACGACCACCGCACGCGCATGGTGTTCATCACCCGCGACCTGCCGCGCGACGCGATCGAAACAACCTTGGCGGCGTTCGAAGAAGCCGTCGGACCCTCTCCGTAACCCTCCCCCGAGCGGGGGACGAAAGGGCGGGGGCGTCAGTCGATCGGGAAGCGCGTGGTCAGCATGCAGTATTCGAGAATCCCGCGGCCGCGTTCGGGGATGTGGCGCTCCCGGACGAGGCGATCGAGCACGTTTTCCATCCCCTCGGCGCTAGTCTCGGGCATGGTCGGCACGTATTGCACGAGATTGTCGTGGAAGCCTCGCCGGGTGATGAAAATCGGCTCGAGGCCGCGAGCGCGCGCCACTGCCGACAGCGCCTCGGTCATTGGTTTGACCTTGGGGTTCACCGCGAAATCGGCCCAGTTGGCGGCAAAACAGCCGCCCGGTGCGAGCGCATCGAGGCACCGCGCCCAAAAGCCCTCGTCGTTCTCGGCGGGCCCGCCGGGACCGTAGAGATCGACGAGAACGATGTCGTACCGCGCGCTCGACCCGGCGAGAAAGCGCTGCGCCGTATCGATGACGACCGGCTGTTTCAGATAGAACCAGTGGCGCGCGATCGCGATGATCGTCTCGTCGGAATCGACGAGCGTCGGCGCGCACTCCGGCAGGTAGGCGCGAATGAAGCGCCACATCGCCGCGCCGCCGACGCCGAGCAGGAGCGCGTTGACCGAGCGCGTGCTCATCGCGAATGCCAGTGACATCAGCCGCTCGTAATGAAAGACGAGGTTTGCCGGATAGAGCAGGTCCATGCTCGACTGCTCGGTGACCTGCGCTATGCTGCCGAACGAGCCCAAGGTGCGGAAATGCCGCGCCCCGCGGTCGAAATCGACAACGAACACCGCAGCGCCGAAGGTTTCGGCTCGGCGGAGCACTCGGATTCGCGCCTCGCTCCCGAAATAATCGAGAATCAGGCTTTTCTGCCGCTCTTCGCTGTAATCGGTGATCATCGTGCGGCGGCGGCCGGAATCGCATCGGCAAAGCGGCTCAACGCCTGATCGCCCCGCAAGGTCAGCCGATAAATGCCGCGGTCGATCCGCTCGAACCACCCATAGACATTGCGCCGCAGGATGAGTGAGGCCGCAGGCACCTCGGCCATCGTTCTCAGCGCGCCGACGCGCATCGGACCGTAGGCGGCAAGCGCCTGCGCGCAGCGCAGCGCGTCCTGCCGATAGGCGGTGACGAGCGGCACCCCGGCCGCTCCGCCGATATTGGCGTCGCCGACCCGCCGCGAGAACTCGTCCATCAGGCGCAAGGTCCGCGACTTCGCCTGTCGCGGCCGGTATGGCACGGGCTCCTCGAGGATTTCGACACTTCCGCGGGTCAGGCCAACGAGGATAAGCCCCAATCCAACGCGCCGGCAGAGCTTGCGGATCGCCGACCGCTCCCGCACGAGCGCCCCGCCGCGGGGCTGCGGGACCGCGAGGTAGACCCGCTCGGTCAAAGCCAGGCGGTCGATGCCCTGGAGCACCAGTGCCAGGTTGAAGCGCAGTTTGAGCTCGACGATGACCGGCGGCTCCTCGCCGCGCCGGGCGACGAGATCGCACCCTCTGACCTCGCCCTTGACCTCGTATCCCTGCCGTTCGAAGAACGCCTTTACCGGCAGATAGAGCGCCGCCTCTCGATGGGCGTTATCATTCTGTTGCTTCACGCCGAGCACTAGTAACGGAGAGGCTCATGCGCGCACAAGTGCTGACCGCCGCCGGCCGGCCGTTGGCCGTGGCGGAGCTGCCGGCGCCGCATCCCGGCCCGCTGTTGATCGCGGTGCGCGCCTGCGCCGTCTGCCGGACCGATCTGCATGTCGTCGATGGCGAGCTTCCCGATCCGAAACTGCCGCTCGTGCCCGGGCACGAGATCATCGGCATCGTCGTCGAGAAGGGGGAATCGGTCGACCGCTTCGCACTGGGCGACCGGGTCGGCGTGCCGTGGCTCGGCTGGACCTGCGGGGTCTGCGAATATTGCCGCTCCGGCCGCGAGAATCTGTGCGCCCGGGCCCGCTTCACCGGCTATCAGATCGACGGCGGCTATGCCAAGCTGACCGTCGCCGACCGGCGCTATTGCTTTGCGATCGACGGGCGCTACGGTGATGTCGAAGCGGCGCCGCTGATGTGCGCCGGCCTCATCGGCTACCGAACCTTGCGCATGGCCGGCGATGCGCGGCTGATCGGGATCTACGGCTTTGGCGCCGCCGCCCATATTGTGGCGCAGGTGATACGCCATCAGGGCCGCCGGCTTTTTGCGTTCACCCGCCCAGGCGACGTCGCCGCGCAGGATTTCGCGCGCTCGCTCGGCCCCGAGTGGGCCGGCGGTTCGGATGAGCAGCCGCCCGAGCCGCTCGACGCGGCGCTGATCTTCGCACCGGTCGGCACGCTCGTGCCGGCCGCCCTCGTTGCGACGAAGAAGGGCGGCACCGTCGTCAGCGGCGGCATTCACATGAGCGACATCCCGTCTTTCCCGTACCGCATCCTGTGGGAGGAGCGCGTGCTGCGCTCGGTCGCCAACCTGACCCGGCGCGACGCCGAGGAATTCCTCGCACTGGCCCCGGAGGCCGGCATCCGGACCGAAACCGTCACCTACCCGCTTGCCGGTGCCAACCAGGCTCTCGCCGATCTTCGCAACGGCGCCCTGCAAGGCGCCGCGGTGTTGATCCCGTGACAAACGTCACTCGCCGCCATGTCGTTTTTGGAATTGCGCTGGCACTCCCTTGCGCGTTTCCGGCAAACGCCCAGATCCGCGGTGGGGGCGGGGCTTGGGGCGTCCCATGGACCAAAATTCCATCGATGACTGTCCTTTGGAGGGTGGACGACTCGCGCGTGCAACTCGTTCGTGACGCGGTCGAATTCTGGAACCGTGTTTTCACGGAGCCTGGAACACCGTTTCGGCTAGGGGCGGTGACTTATACAGCGGGAGCGCTCCCGGTCGACCAACTCAGGACCCTGAGTGAGAACGCCGTAGGCGGGAGTGGCGGAGTGGGGCTCGCGGCCAATATCTATCAGGTGCCGGGCGATCTTGTTGTGGCGCTGTCCGACGGCGATTTCATCTCGTTCGCCACTCGTTGGCCGGGTAGCCAGAAGGCCCTGGTGGGGATCAAGGATTTCGGATTTTATCCGCTCACGCTCCCCAATGTCCCGCGCAATGTCATCGCCCACGAGCTCGGTCATGCGATCGGATTGCGTCACAACAGTGATCCGGCAATGCTGATGTGCGGCCGGCCGGCGCCGTGTCGGCCGGACGCCTTTGCATCTCCGACCGAAAGATATTTTCCGCTGACGGCGGAGGAACAAGCGATGCTCCGCCACATGTATCCCCCGGACTGGCAGCCGCGCTGACGAGGAACGGCGAGAACTTCCAGGCCTCAGCTCAGCCTCTGGCCTGCGATCGTGATGCGGTGCAACAGGCGGCGTTCGCCGTGATAGTCGTTGACCGCGAAGTGCCAGGTCGAGCGGTTGTCCCAGAAGGCGAGGGACCGCTCCCGCCACTGGAAACGGCAGGTGAATTCAGGCCGCACCGCATGGCGGTAGAGATAGTCGAGCAGGGGCCGTGACTCGTCCTCGGTCCAGCCGTCAAACCGCACGGTAAAACCGGGATTGACGTAAAGGGCTTTCCGGCCGGTGTCGGGGTGGCGGATGACGACCGGGTGCACGGCGTCCTGGGTCGCGAGCTCAGCATTGCGAATGCGTCCCTCGAGATCGCCGCGCCGCGCTGCCGCCGCGGCGCCGAAAACATGGCGGCTCGAATGCGGTGCCTTCAGCCCTTCGAGGGTCGCTTTCAGCCCGTCCGACAGCGCGTCGTAGGCCGCATACATGCTGGCGAACAATGTGTCGCCACCGGTCTTCGGCACCTCACGCGCATAGAGCATCGACCCCAACGCCGGCGCCTCGTCATAGGAGTGGTCGGTGTGCCAGCCATTGCCGATATTGCGCTGCTGCTCCGGCTCCTTGCGCACTTCGGCGATCATCGGATAGCCAGCCACCGTCGCAAAAAAGCGGTTGATGTCGATCGAGCCAAAACAGCGCGCAAATGCGATGTGCTGCTCCGGCGTCAGACACTGGTCGCGAAAGAACACGACCCCGTATTCGCCCAACGCCCGGCGGATCTCGGCGACTTCCGCGCCGCCCGGGGACCCTGCCAGATCGACCCCGGAAATCTCGGCCCCGACGTGCGTTGCCAGCGGGGTCACTCGGATGTGGTCGTAGGCCATTTCGAAACTCCCTCGTTCAGTAAAATTTTTGCTCTCCATGCTACCTCATTTGGTATCCGTTCTGCCGAAGCGATAATCCGCATAACGTACGACGCATCGGTGCGAGATTTGTCTCGGAACAACTCGAAGCGTCTTACAAAGCATTCCATCCCTATCTTGCCAAGCTTTCCCGTAAACCGTTATTACGTGTTACACCAGTAAGTTTGGTGCCATGAAGAGGCGGCTTGCTGGTCTTGCGTTCAATAGTGGGGTCCGGCTGAAACGAACTAAATACCCAACCCAATTCTCGGACCGACCGCGTCGCGCTGTCCTTCGGCTTCGTAGACATGATATCTCGCATCCGACCCTCGACATCGCTTAGGGCATCCAGTGGCGGCGCCCATTCCAGCTGATCGTACCCGTCTGGTTTCGGAGGGATGGCTCCATCCGGTGACCGCAGCCTGAACAAATCCCAAGCTCGAGACTTCAAAAGTGGGGCGCAGTACTTATCAGTAACCTTGCCGAGGAAGGTCGGAGTGACGCATATATTAGCTAAATTGGTAAATAGTTCGACGTTTTTCCTTTCAGTTCGGCCGCCGTATATGTGATTGAATTGAAGATAATTTTTGCCGCCGTCAAATCCCGTGGCCCAGCAAAAGGCAAAGATTGGACCATGATTCCCGTCGATATCGAACATTACTTGGTTTTGAAAATCAATTTCGCCTCGCTGGGAGCCGCGGATAATTCTAAAAACCGGTCGGCGCTTCATCTCCTCAACGGTACTCGGAGAGGCAAAAACGGTCAGTGATGCGAGGGCTTGCTCCACGGTTTTCCATTCCGAATTGGCCAGTGCCTCCATCAGCGCTCGATGACCGTTATTCCCTAGGTTGGCTAAAGTCCGCATGGCTTTTGACCTTGCTTTTATCAGCCGATCAATATGCTCGTCGGTGAGTCCGGCAGCGATTACTAGGCGGCGAGATTCCTGCCGGGCCTTCGTCAGCCGGTCATCGGGCTCGATCATCACCGCGACCGCGACTATGCGCTCTTTGGCTACGGCAAGCCGCTTGAGCACATCCGTCACCTGTCCGGCGGTGGTTTCAAAAACTTCGACTTCTTTTTCGGCCATCGGCGAGTCTCCGCCCTCCAACCCCGGAATTTAAGACGACCAGTTCCCTTGTGAAATTTAGAGGCACCGATTGTGACGTCGGGCTCTCGCGAAGTATCGTCAGCCGACGATGATCCCCGCGTTTCGTTTTGAGCCGGTCGAGCTGCCCCCCGAGTGCGAGGCGCTGCGGGCGGAGGTGCGCGAGTTCATTGCCGGGGAGCTGGCGGCAGGGCTGTGGGTGCCGAACAGCGATTTCGGCAGCCATCGCTCGGCGGCGTTCAGCCGGCGGCTCGGAGAGCGCGGCTGGATCGGCATGACCTGGCCCAAACGCTATGGCGGCGGCGAGCGCAGCATGCTCGAACGCTATGTCGTCACCGAGGAATTGCTGGCAGCCGGCGCCCCAGTCGGCTCACATTGGATAGCCGATCGGCAGAGCGCGCCGCTACTGTTGCGCTATGGCACCGAGGAGCAGCGTCTGGCGTTTCTGCCGGGCATTGCGCGTGGCGAGATTTTCTTTTGCATCGGCATGAGCGAGCCGGATTCGGGGTCGGACCTGGCCTCGATCCGGACCCGCGCGGTTCCGGTGGCGGGCGGCTATGAGGTCACCGGCACGAAGATATGGACGAGCTATGCGCACGAATCACACTACGCGATCACGCTCGTGCGCACCGGGCCGCCCGGCGCCGACCGGCACGAGGGCCTCAGCCAGCTGATCCTCGACCTCAAAGCGCCGGGCATCACGATCCGGCCGATCATCAATCTCGCCGGCGACCATGACTTCAACGAGGTCGTCCTCGACCGCGTCTTTGTGCCGACAGACCGGCTGGTCGGCAGGGAAGGGGAGGGCTGGCGGCAGGTGACGAGCGAGCTCGCCTTCGAACGCAGCGGCCCCGAGCGGTTTCTCAGCTCGTTTCAGCTTCTTGTCGAGCTGATCCGCCGCGCTGGTCCCGATCCCGAGCCGCAGATCGCCGAGGCGGTCGGGCGCATGACCGCGCATCTCTGCATCTTGCGGCGCATGTCGTTGTCGATCGCCGGCAGGCTGCAGGCGGGCGAGACGCCCAACCTCGAAGCCGCCCTCGTCAAGGATCTCGGCAATGCCTTCGAGCGCAAGGTTCCCGAAGTTGTGCGCCTGTTGGCGCCGAGCCTGTGTCCAGCCGCCAATGGTCGGTTCGAGAAGGTACTGGCTGACACGGTCTTGCACGCCCCGTCTTGGACCTTGCGCGGCGGCACCCCCGAGATCCTGCGCGGCATCATCGCCCGCGGCCTCGGCCTGCGGTGAGTCGAGCCCCAATTTCCCGCTCCGCACGTCGCTAAGACAGTGAGGGTGACGAGGGAGGCGTCGTTTATTGCGATAATAACGATATTCAAAATTGACGATTTATGATAGCATATTTGAGGTTTCGGGTTTCGCAGCAGCGCGTATGCGTGAACGGAGGCTACAACTTTAAGATGATTTTGCTGCTGATTCGCTGCAGATTGCACAAACGATGATAATTGATCCAATTTCTGGTTGTGACTGGGCATAGAACCGGACGCGCCATTTTGGCCTAGAGCGGTCGGACCAAGCGGGTTTTCGAAGCATACAAGGCGCCGTTCGTGTAACAATCGGCGCTACCGCTGCCCAACACCCGGAGGATCCCCATGAAGGTCGCCAACGCCGTCGCCGAAATCCTGAAACGCGAGGGCATCGAGTTTCTGATCGGCTATCCGGTCAACCCGATCATCGAAGCCGCGGCGGAGGCCGACATCCGCACGATCATGGTGCGCCAGGAGCGCATCGGGCTGCACATGTGCGACGCGATCGCCAAGGTGACCTCAGGGGACCGCATCGGCGTCTTTGCGATGCAACATGGGCCCGGCACCGAGAACGCCTTTGGCGGCGTCGCGCAGTCGTTTGGCGATTCATGTCCGGTTGTCGTGCTGCCCGCCGGCTATGCCCGCAATGTCAACCAGGTGCGGCCGAACTTCAACGCGGCGCTCAATTTCCGCAATGTTACCAAATGGATCGAACAGGTGACGGTGCCGAGCGCCACCGAGGAGGCGTTGCGCCGGGCTTTCACGCAGGTCAAGAACGGGCGCCCGGCGCCGGTGCTGATCGAATTCCCCTCCGATCTGTTGCGGGAAGAGATCAGCGGCCCGATCGACTATCAGAAGACGCCGCGGCTGAAGAGCGGCCCCGACCCGCGCTCGGTCTCGGCGATCGCCGCCGCGTTGGTTGAGGCGCAGCGCCCGGTGATCTGCGCCGGCCAGGGCGTGCATTACGGCAAGGCCTGGAAGCAATTGCAGGAATTGGCCGAACTGCTCGAAGCACCGGTCATGACGACCCTGCCGGGCAAGAGCGCCTTCCCCGAGAACCACCCGCTGGCGCTGGGCTCCGGGGGCGTCGGGTTCTCGAAGCAGCTGCACACCTTCCTCCAAAATGCCGATCTCGTGTTCGGCATCGGCTGCAGCTTTACGCGCTCGAGCTTTGCCACGCCGATGCCCAAGGGCAAGCGCATCGCCCATGCGACGCTCGATCCGACCGACATCAACAAGGACGTGCCGGTCGATCTCGCCGCGGTCGGCGACGCCGGGCTGACGCTCGACGCGCTGCTCGAAGAAGTGAAGGACCGGCTGCACGGTAAAGGGCGCGGCCGGCTCGAGACCGTCACCGGCGAGATCCGCGCGCTGAAGCGAGACTGGATGGAGCAGTGGATGCCGCGGCTGACCCAAAATACCAAGCCGCTGTCCCCTTATCGCGTGATCTGGGATTTGCTGCACACCGTCGACGTCAAGGAGACGATCATCACCCATGACGCCGGCAGCCCGCGCGACCAGCTGTCGCCGTTCTGGGTCAGCGAGGCGCCGCTCGGCTATATCGGCTGGGGCAAGACCACCCAGCTCGGCTACGGGCTCGGGCTGGCGATGGGAGCAAAGCTCGCCAAGCCCGAGAAGCTATGCATCAATGTCTGGGGTGATGCCGCGATCGGCTTCACCGGCATGGATTTCGAGACCGCGGCGCGCGAGCGCATCCCGATCCTGTCGATCCTCTTAAACAACTTCTCGATGGCGATCGAGTTGAAGGTGATGCCGGTGGCGACCGAGAAGTACCGATCGACCGACATCAGCGGCAATTATGCGGACCTCGCGCGTGCGCTCGGCGGCTACGGCGAGCGCGTCACCGAACCCGAGCAGATCGTGCCGGCGATCCGCCGCGGCATCGAGAAGACGCGCGAAGGCACCCCCGCGCTGCTGGAGTTCATCACCGAGAAGGCGGTCGACGTCTCGCGGTTTGCGTAACGGAGCGGCCCGCGGGGCGTGGCGGTGAGGGGCGGGCTCGCGCGGAGAATAGCAGTCTGCGCTGTAATCGGCTTGCAGGCGCTTTGGGTGAGGTCCGAAGCGCTTGCCGGGGAGCCGTCCCCGGGCCCGCCGGTGTGGGGTGTAGCTTGGTTCACCGGCTACGCAGCCGGTAGCCACGAGGCACCCAACGGATTGGCATTCAATCCGTTGGTTGCGCTCGGCTCCGATCTCAATGTGGGCCTGCTGCCGGCCAAGAAGCTATACCTTTTTTTGGACAGCGATCTTTGGGTGCAGCACAGCGCCGCCGGCGCCCCGGCGACGAGCCAGCGCGAGTTCGATGCCGATTTCGGTCTCGCCTGGAATTATTTCGATGCTCTCGAACTGCGGGGATCTCTGTATGCCTTCAACAACCTCAATCGCGGCTTCTCGCTTGCCCGCCCGGACGGCTACAGGGACGGTTCGAAAATCGAAAACCGCTATTATTTCGGCGCGACTGACGCTTACGATGTCGGCAAGTTGCCATTCGTCGGCATCGGTTATTATCCGACCCAGACTCTGGTGGGAAACAATGGTCAGGACTTTCACTTGGGTCTGTTCGCTCGGGGATACCTGACCCAGGATTTACCGGCGCCGTTTCGCTCCTATTTCTACGCCGGGGTGCAGGTGACCGCAGAAAATACGGCCACCCCACGGCTGCTCGATACCGATTTCGGGTTGGCGGTCCGCCCGCTCGCCGAGCAACAGGGCATCGAGCTGCGGGTCGGCTATGACCGCAACGACGATGTCCAGGCGCACGTAACCCGGCAGCTGGTTTATGGCAGCCTCCGGATCGGTTTCGGACTGGGATCCTCCAGCCCATCGCCGTCTGAACCCTCGGTGAGCTGGCCGGAAACATGGGGCGTCGTCGGCCTGCCCGTGTATGCGGCCGGCAATCGCATGGGTCCGAACGGCGTGTCCTACAGGGCCATTTTCGCCGTGACTGAAGACCTCAATCTCGGTCTGCTGCCGAAAAAGCAGCTGTATATCTTCTCGGAGGGCGACTTCTGGGCGCAGCATTCCAATCCGCAAGTCACTCAAGGATCCTTCGGTTTCAGCAAGCGCGAGCTGGATTCAGAGCTCGGGCTGGCATGGAATTACTTCGATTCCTTCGAGTTGCGCGGCTCCGGTTACGCGCTCAACAATCTCAATCGCGGCGTTTCCTCGAACAATGGGACTGGCGGCAAAGAGGGGATCAAGCTCGAAGACCGCTATTACTTTCCCACTTCAAATCTCTACGACGTCGGCCGCGCCAGCTTTCTCGGGCTCGGTTACATCCCGACAGAGGACCTCGTCGGCGGCGACGGCGCGAGCTTCCGCCCAGGATTGTTCGCGCGCTCTTATCTGACCGGCGATCTGCCGATCTCGTGGCTTGCATCATATCTGTACGCGGGGCAGCAGATTACTGCACGGAGCGCCGCTTCCCCGCGGCTGATCGATACCGATCTCGGCTGGGCCGTCCGCCCGCTCGCGCGATACCAAAACCTCGAGTTGCGAATCGGCTACGATCTCGTAACCGATGTGCACGCGCACACCGCCCGCAACGTCATCTATGCTGCCGTGCGCCTCGGGTTCGACCCGGCGGGATTTGGCCGGCTGTCGGGGTTTGGCACGGATGGCACGAGGGTCAGCGGGCCATCAACACCGGCAGTTGCGCTTCCATGATGATGTGCCGGGTGCCGCCGCCAAAGATCATCTGGCGGATGCGGCTTTGCGTGTAGGCGCCTTTCAGCAGCAGATCAGCGCCGGCCGCTGTCGCTTCCTTCAGAAACGACTCGCCTTGGGCCTTCTGCCGGCCGTAGGCCGTGCGCAGGCTGACGTCGAGGCCGTGCCGCTCGAGCGTGCGGGCCAGCTCCTCGCCCTCCGGTCCCGGCTCCGGCATGTGTTGCGGGCCCACCGAGACGATCACGACTTTCTTCGCCTGCTTGAGAAACGGCATTCCCATCGCCACCGTCACCGCCGTCTCGGTGCTGCCGTTCCAGGCAATCGCAACGACCTCGCCCAGAGTCGGCAACGGGCGCTTTGGTACCATCAGCACCGGGCGGCCGCTTTCGAACAAGGCATCCTCAAGGGTCGCCTCGGCGATCGAGGCGAGCTTTTCGGGCTGCTCGACAACGATCAGGTCATAGACCCGGCCGATCATCCCGACGACGGCATTCTGCCGGCCGTCTTCCTCACGCCAGGAAGCGCTCGGGCCATTGTGCCCGGCAGACACCGGCCCGATCGGCACACCCTTGCCGTCCATGAAGTCGCGGAACAGTCGGCGCGCCTGGTCGCGCCTCTCGTGTCCCTCGCGCTCGAGGGTCCGGTCGACTTCGGACGAGATCGAAAACCCCATTTCGCCGCCGAAAACCACGGCATATTCGGTGGTCAGGCTGTGCAAACCAACAATGTGGCTGTTAAACCGCTGCGCTGCCATCAAGGCGGTGTCGAGAACCGGCCCCGCATTCCCGTCACCGACGACCGTCAGCAAGTTCTTCATCGCGCGCTCCCGGCGCTCGCTTCGCCCGATTTGAGCAGACCTCGTAATCGTATACTACACGGTTCCGCGATCTTTTACGAGTGTTGCGCGCTCGACGCGGGCGCGGCCCCTATTTACACTCGCCGAATTGGGCCAACCGGGGGATACCAGTGAAGCGTGTTTTGATCGGATGGCTGATCGGCGCCGCGGCCTGCCTGGCTCTGTGCCGTGATGCAGCGACGGCAGAAACAGTCAGCTTTGGGACGGACTGGAAGGCCGAGGCCGAGCACGGCGGCTATTACCAAGCGATCGCCACGGGGATTTATCGGCAGCACGGGCTCGAGGTGACCTTGCGGCAGGGCGGGCCGCAGGTCAATCACGCGCAACTGCTCGCCGCCGGGCGGCTTGATTTCAACCTCGCGCCGAACTCCTTCATTCCGCTTAATTTTGTACGGGAGAACATCCCGATGGTCGCGGTCGCAGCGATTTTCCAGAAGGATCCATCGGTGCTGATCGCCCATCCGGACCAGGGGAATGACAGCCTCACCGCGCTCAAAGGTAAGCCGATCATGATCGGCGCCGACACGCACATCACCAGCTGGATGTTCCTGAAGAGCAAATACGGCTACACCGACGATCAGATCCGCCCGTACACGTTCAGCGTTGCGCCGTTCCTCGCCGATCCCAAGGCGATTCAACAGGGCTATCTGTCGAGCGAGCCGTTCACGATCGAGTCGCAAGGGGTGAAGCCGGTCGTCCTATTGCTCGCCGACGCCGGTTATTCGAGCTACGGCTCGCTGATCCAGACATCCGAAAAATTGGTGCGCGAGAAATCGGATCTTGTGCAGCGCTTTGTCGACGCCAGTGTCGAGGGCTGGTACAGCTATCTCTACGCTGACCCCTCCCCAGCCAATGCGTTGATCAAACGCGACAACCCGGAAATGACCGATGCGTTGCTTGCTTACGGCATCGCCAAGATCAAGAACTACGGCATTGTCGACAGCGGGGACGCCAAGACAGACGGCATTGGCGCAATGACTGAGGCGCGCTGGCACGACTTCTTCGACATGATGGCGAAGGCCGGCGTCTATCCCCAGGACCTCGATTTTCGCAAGGCCTTCACGCTGCGGTTTGTCGATAAGAAAGTGGGCATGCGGCCCTGACGACGTCGAATGCGATCGTCACATTGCGCGGCGTCGCCAAGCGTTTCGGCTCGGGTATCACGGCGCTCGAAGCGGTCGATCTCGATGTCGGTCGGGGCGAGTTTCTGGGCGTTCTCGGCCCGTCCGGTTGCGGCAAGACCACTCTCTTACGCATCATCGCCGGCCTGAGCGAGCCGAGCACCGGTATCCGCCGCCTGTCGCTTGAGACCAATCGCGAGGGATATGCGTCGGCAGGGCGGATCGGGTTTGTGTTTCAGGACCCGACCTTGATGCCGTGGAGTACGGTCTTCGACAACGTGCTGTTGCCTTTTCGTCTCGCGCGCCAGGCTGGGGCTGTCGCGCGCGAACGCGCCGCGGCGGAGATCCGCTCGGTTGGGCTCGCCGGGTTCGAACGAGCCTATCCGCGCCAGCTGTCGGGGGGCATGCGCATGCGGGTGTCGATCGCCCGGGCCCTCGTCACCGATCCCGACCTCTTGCTCCTCGATGAACCCTTCGCTGCGCTCGACGAGATCACCCGGATGGCGCTCAACGACGATCTGATGAGACTATGGGATAGCCGCCGGCCGACCGTCGTGTTCGTCACGCACAGTGTTTTCGAATCGGTCTATTTGTCGACGCGGATCGCGGTGATGACGTCCCGCCCAGGCCGCATCGTCGCCGACCTGCCGATCGAACTCGCACAGCCTCGCGAGCGCGCGCTGCGCACCTCACCCCACTATGCCACACTCTGCGCGACAGTCTCGCGTCATCTGGCAAAGGCGATGGCAGCGGGAACACGATGACGCCAAGGCTCGCGGTGAGGCAAACGCGGGCCCGATTATGGCGCATAACTGCACCGCTCGCGGTCGGGGCAGGCGCGCTCGCGATCTGGGAGGCCATCGTTCGGTTGGAAGGAATACCCCCCTACATCCTGCCCGGCCCCATGTTGATCGCCGAGACCTTGTGGACCGACGGGCCGAGCCTCTTGGGCTCGCTCCTGGTGACGTTGCGAATCACTCTCGCGGCACTGGCCGCCGCAGCAGTGATCGGCGGCGGGATCGCATTACTGTTTTCGCTTTCGCGCGTCCTCGCGCTCAGTCTCTTTCCTTATGCCGTAATATTGCAGGTGACGCCGATCGTCGCGATCGCGCCGTTGATCATTATCTGGGTTCGACAGCCCTTTCTGGCGCTTCTCGTCTGCGCGTGGATCGTCGCGTTTTTCCCGGTTGTTGCGAACACAACGGTCGGCCTCAACAGCGCCGACCGCAACTTGCTGACGCTATTCCGGCTCTACAGCGCCTCGCAGACACAGACCTTGCGTTATCTGAAACTGCCGACAGCACTCCCCTATTTTCTGGCCGGTCTCAGGATCAGCGGTGGCCTCGCGCTGATCGGCGCCGTCGTTGCCGAGTTCGTCGCCGGCACCGGCGGCACCGAGACTGGTCTCGCCTTCCGTATCCTCGAAGCAGGCTACCGCCTCGCCATTCCCCGCCTGTTCGCTGCGCTGTTTCTGCTTTCAGTGACCGGAATCGTCATCTACCTGCTGCTCGATGCGCTCTCCCGCCTGCTGCTGCGCCATTGGCACGAAAGCGCGATCGAGGAAGAAAACGAATGATCTCTCTCAGCCGCGGCCGACAAACGGCATCTTGGTCGCCATGACGGTGAGGAACTGGACATTGGCTTCGGGCGTCACCGTCGCCATGAAGACAACGGCGCGGGCCACGTTCTGCACGTCCATTGTCGGCTCGACCACGACCGTGCCGTTGGCCTGCGGCACCCCGCGGGTCATGCGCTGGGTCATCTCGGTCAGTGCGTTACCGACGTCGATCTGGCCGCAGGAGATGTCGTATTTGCGGCCATCGAGCGAGGTCGATTTGGTCAGACCCGTGATCGCGTGCTTGGCCGAGGTATAGGCGGCCGAGTCGGGCCGCGGCACATGCGCCGAGATCGAGCCGTTGTTGATGATCCGGCCACCCATCGGCTTCTGGTCCTTCATGATCTTGAAGGCCTCCTGCGTGCACAGGAACGAGCCGTTCAAGATCGAGTCGATGACCCCCTTCCAGCGCTCATAGGGGAGTTCTTCGATCGGCCCCGCCGCACCAAAGCCGGCGTTGTTGAACAATACGTCGAGCCGGCCGTAGGTCCGCTTGGTCTTGGCAAAAAGATCGCGGACCGCCTCGGGATTGCCGACATCGGTCGGCACGCCGAGCGCGCGACCCTGCTTGCTCTCGATTTCGCCGACCACCGCCTGCAGCGGCTCGGGACGCCGGCCGGCGACGACGACCGCGAACCCCTCCTCGGCGAGCGCTAATGCCGAGGCCTTGCCGATACCGCTGCCACCGCCGGTGACGAGGGCGACTTTGCCGTTCGAGCTCATGCGATGTCTCCTCTGTGTGAGGGGGAAACGATACCAGTTTGCCGGTGAGCAGCGCTACGATACGATCCCGCGCACCACCCACGCCGTCGCGGTCAGCGAACGCGGGCCATCCGGCGCGCCGGACAGATAGGCGCGGCGCACTTGCTCCTCGATATGACGGCGGCGCTCTAGGGGCAGGCAGAGGACATAGCTGCCGACCGGTCCCTGACCCCCAAGCAGTGGCTCCCAGTAATCGGCGAAATCGGCGTACTCCATGCGGATTGTGATGGAGCCCCGTTCGACGGTGGCGAGGCCCGCCCCGCGCCACAGCAACGGGAGCCCGTCGGGCAAGGCGAGGGGGCTCGAAAACAGCCGGTCGCGGGCCGCTCCGGCTGCCGGGTCGAGACCGACTGCCGTGTCCCAGAACAGGCGCTGAAAGACGAGCCCACCGCGAAAATCCCACACCGCTGCCGCGACAACGCCGCCGGGAGAGACGACCCGCCGCATTTCGCTCACCGCCTTCGCCGCGTCGCCGACGAAATTGAGCGAGAGTTGCGCCAGCGCCGCGGTGAAACTGCGCTCGACGTAGGGGAGGCGGCAGGCATCCCCGACAACGAAATCTATGCCGGCGGCGCCCTGCTGTGAGCGCGCAAAGGCGACATACGGATGGGCGGCATCGATGCCCATCGTCCGTCCGCGCCATCCCCGCTCGGCCAAGACGAGCGCGACGCTCCCGGTCCCGCATCCGATGTCGAGCACATCGCCTTCTTCACGTGGCTTCGCAAAATCTACAAACGGACCAGCGAGTAATCGCGACCACCGGCCGAGAAACCGCTCATAGGCCGCCCCGTCGTCGGCGCGATACGATGATAGAGGAAGCGTCGCTCTGGCTCTCACCCCTAGCTCCGATGTCGAATAGCGGCCAATCTAGCGCGCCCTCGGTTACACGGCGATAATCGTCGTTTGCGAGCGGCAGGAGCAGCAATGTCCGAAATTATCGAACTCAATGGCCGGCGATACCGAAAGCCGCAGCGGACAACGGTGGTCATCTGCGCCGATGGGTGCGACCCCGAATACATCGAGCGTGGTATCGCCGACGGCATTTTGCCGACAATCGCCTCGTTCGCGCGTGACGGCTACCTCGGAACGGCCGACGCCGCGATGCCAACCTTCACCAATCCGAACAACGTGTCGATCGTTACCGGCGCCCCGCCTTCGGTTCACGGGATCGCGGGCAACTACTATCTCGACCGCGAGGCCGGGCGCGAAGTCATGATGACCGACGAGCGCTTGATGCGCAGCGAGACGATCCTGGCGGTGATGCGGCGTGCGGGTGTCGCGACAGCGGCGGTCACCGCGAAGGACAAATTGCGTAGGCTGCTCGGACGCAATCTCGGCGGCATCTGTTTTTCATCGGAATGCGCCGATACCGAAGTCGGGGCAATGGTCGGGCGGCCCAGGCCCGACATGTACTCCGCCGATTTGTCACTGTTTGTGCTCGATGCGGGGGTGAAGCTAGTCGAGTGCGGGGCGGCCGAACTCATTTACCTGTCGCTGTCGGATTACGTGCAGCACGCGCATGCGCCTGGCAGCCCGGAGGCCGACGCCTTCCATCGGGCGATCGACGACCATGTGCGGCATCTTGCCGAACTGGGCGCCACCGTCGGTCTCGTTGCCGATCACGGCATGAACGACAAGGCGCTCGCCAACGGCGAGCCCAACGTGATCTTTCTCGAGGACGAGCTCAACGGACGGTTCGGCACCGCGGCGGTGCGCGTGATCTGCCCGATCACCGACCCGTTTGTGCGCCACCACGGCGCTCTCGGATCGTTTGTCCGCGTCTATGCCCGAGAGGCCCCTGACATTCCGGCACTGATGGCCGCGAGCGCCGCACTGCCGGGAATTGCCGCGGTGCTCGACGCGGCAGCCGCTGCGGAGCGGTTTGAGTTGCCGCGCGACCGCGAGGCCGATTTCGTCGTGCTCGGCGATGAAAATACCGCGATCGGCGCGTCGCGCTCCGAGCACGATCTATCGGGGCTCGCCGGCCATCGTCTGCGCTCGCATGGCGGTCTCGGCGAGCAGCGCGTGCCCTTTATCGTGTCGCGGCGGCTGACCCCCGAATACCAGCGCATCGCGGCGACGGGCCGGCTCCGCAACTTCGATATCTTCGACTTCGTGCTGAACGGTGTCGAATAAAGCTAAATCGGCGGTTTGACGCCATCCTTTTTCGGCCGTAACCCGGTCGGCCCGAACTCGCGACGTAGACGATTTTCCCTGCTGACCCGGTATAACAGGGAATTTTTCTCGATTTTCCAGCATGAAACCAGCGAAATCAATCACTTGCGAGCCGATTTCGGAGCCCGGCAGGGAATTCTCGCTCCCTGCCAAGCGGCCTGGCAGGGAATTGGCAGGGAAGGGGGAGGTGAGGAGGACACCATCGACAGCACCGTATGTTTCTGAAACGTTCTCATATGGGTTTGAGACGTCGCTGGCGCAACTTTCGCCTTCGCCCCGTCGATCCAGGCACCGGAGTGTCACATAACCGTCACCCGTCGGGGACTATGTAAGCCCTAGTATCGGGCCGCGACGCCGCGCAGAATGGCAGCGGAGCCGAGCCTCTTTCGAGGAGCTATCCTTCGCAGATTAAAGAATAAGGACGGGACCTTTCAGTATGCCTGACAGTGCCGTTCATACATTTTCTGACCTCGACGCCTATCACGCGGCGATCCGCCACGCGCACGCGGAAGGTATCGTCACCGGACGCGGTGACTTCGGGGCTGAGTTGACGAACGATGGGGAGGTGCATATTCGCGGCGGCGAGCGTTTTCATCATCGGGCATGGCGACATTTCAATGTCAGTCACGGCGATGAAGGGTGGAGCGATCGAATTCCTAACCAAGCCGTTCCGTAACCAGGATTTGCTGGATGCGATCCAGCTCGGCCTCGCGCGCGACCGCGCCCGGCTCGAATACCAAAAATCTATGGTCGCGTTACGTGCGCGGTTCGAGACCCTCACCTCGCGCGAGCGTGAGGTGATGGCGCTGGTCGTGGCTGGACGTCTCAACAAGCAGATCGCCTACGAAATCGGCGTCAGCGAGATTACGGTAAAGTCCATCGTGCCCAGGTCATGCGCAAGATGCGGGCGGCTTCTCTGCCCGATTTGGCCCGGATGGCTGACAAACTGGATCTCACCAGCGAAAGTCTCAAAGCCGCTAGGCTGCATATAGCGGCCGACCAGCGCTCTTTTCAGCGGACCTATACCAAAGTTTAATAAGAGCGATCCGCAAGTGCGATCCGCTCATCCGCGGATACAATAGCGCGGTTCGTGGCGCCGGCTTAGCTTTGAGAGCTTTTTCCTTTGTGCCGGAAGAGCCGTCATGCAGATACGCCAGCACCGCACGAAGTCGCGCTCAATTGCCAACCGCCGGGATCCAAGCCGATGGGTTGAAATGACGACGAACACCCAACCGCTGCGGCGCGATGATGACCCGCCGAGTGCTGCGGCGGTCGAGGCCACTCTCGAATTCGGCCGCTTCCGCGTGCTGTTGCGCCGGCGGCAGCTGCTCGCCAACGGTGTTCCAGTCGAGCTCGGCACCCGTGCCTTCGATCTCCTTCTGGCCCTGTTGGGGGTTGACGGCTCGCTAGTCTCAAAAGAGGAACTCATGAGCCGGGTGTGGCCCGGCATCGTGGTGTCGGAGGAAAACCTCAAGGTTCAAATTTCCGCACTGCGAAAAGCGCTCGGTGCGGACCGCGACCTCATCCGCACGGAAATCGGCCGCGGTTATCGATTCACCGGCGCTCTATACACGAATACCATGGGGGACATCTGCCAGCGTCCGCCGCGCCCAAGGCTGCGGTCTGACCGAACCTGGTTTCCATGCAGCTGTCGGCAATCGCCCCTGCATCGCATCAATCGGGGCTAACGACTGAAGACGGTGACTGAAACGGGCGGCGGTGGCGATGTCATCACAGCCGAAGAGCGACACCCACGTCAACCGGCCCGCCGATACTCCTCCCGCACCGGGCACACCGGTACTCGGTCCTTGCATCAGGACGGGCTGCATTTCTGTAATCTGGAAGAAGAGGGCCTAGACCGGCTCGATAGAGCGCCTCTAGGGCGCTGCTGGCCATGCAACACTGTGGCGAGCAGGCGCCGCCGGAAATTGGTAAAGTTCACGCTCGAGCGGGGGCCTTCAACAACTTAAATGCCGGCATTGGCGTCGCGACCGAGAGCATTGGCCGATCGCCTTGACCGAATTTTACCTCAGTTCACACTAGTTAACTGGTTCGCCGCATCATCTGAACAGATCTTTGCCGAAACGCTCTGATGCAACGCGTGGCAACTCCTTGGTGGCGGATATGGATTTGGCGGCTACCTGCCCGAGTGAGCATAACGGTCAGCACGGTGGTCCTGGTACCCAGCGAGCCAGGCGACCGAACCGGGAAAACCGAGACCTCGATGATGAGTTCGAAGCACTTATCCCTCGTCTGACGCGTTACGCGCGAACCCTGACGCGCGATGTCGTCGCCGCCGACGACCTGGTTCAGGACTGTCTTGTCCGTGCCCTTGGCAAAATTCACCTGTGGGAGCCTGGAACAGACCTGAGAGCTTGGTTATTCACGATCCTGCACAACCAACATGTAAGCCTCGCCCGCCGCAATGCGCGCCAGCGGGCCCGGATCGAACTGCAGCACGATGCTCCGGCCGTCAGTTGCCTGCCGGGTCAGGCCGCGCGCTTGGAGGTGCGGGACGTGGAGCGCGCCCTTCGTAAACTGCCGGAGGAGCAACAGAAGGTGGTCCTGCTCGTGGGGTTGGATGGCATGCAATACGACGAAGCCGCTTCAATCGTGAAGCTGCCGGTCGGCACGGTGCGCTCGCGCGTGGCCCGCGGCCGCGAAACGTTGCGGATCATGACCGGGCTCTTTCCGAGCCGGCATGCGCGACGTCCCAGGAGGGGTGGGGGGCGTTCGATGTCGGCGCCGAAATGCAAGAAGGTGGTGCAATGAGGATCCTATCTGTCACAGCCGCGGCGGCGGCCCTCCTGGCCGCTCTCGCCAATACTCCCGTTTCGGCCCAGCAGCGCGAGGTCGGCCCGATGCCGCAGCTGCATGCAGTCAATCCCAGTCTCTCGGTGACGGCGCCGACGAACAGCCCGCTGCAGGATCAGATGCGGCAGGAATATGCCACCAGCCTCATGGGCGCCCAGCGCGAACTGATGCAGCAGAACCCCTCCGGTCTGGGCCGGCAGGAGCAGGCGATCGGCCGCGAGCTCAACGGCTATATGGGGCCGCGCTGACTGGGTTGCCCCGCCGCTGCCATTTTGTCCTGGCATGAGCACGGAATGCCAGAAGGCGATTACTCATCCGTTAAAGTATGGATCAAATGTTAAGTAATTGCGTCCGTCCAAAGCGAGTTTGTCCTAACGAGCGCACGCCTTGCGTTCCCATTGATCCTTCGTCTTGGCGTCGGCAACTGTTAGCCATTGGAGATTGGAAACCGTATCGGGTCCGCCGCAGGCGAGCGGCATAGTAATAAAAAGAGTCTACCTCAGCGGAAATTTATGTGAATTATGCAGAGTCGGCTTTGTAGAAGGCTGGCGCATGACCCGTTATGGACTTCGCGACGACCAGTGCGAACGGATCAACGACCTGCTTCCCGGCAAGCTGGGCGTCGGTGCCACCGCCCGTGACAATCGTCGCTTTGTCGAGGCGGCGCTGTAAAGGTACCGTGCCGGAATACCATGGCGCGACCGCTAGCATTACGGATCACATGCGCATCGCTTTCGGCGAGACCGGCGGATGTTGCGACATTACCTGGCAAACGGCCCAAACCGGCGCAGGCCTGAGTCCGGGTCCATCGGATGACGGTGCCATTCCCGATGGGACAGATTTACGGAAATCAGCCAGTCACGCGCTCGGCGTCGCTCGCTTGTCCCTCGGGCAATCGAATGCTCCACACTACAGAGACATAATCCTTTGACCGCCACACCCAGGTGGCTTCGTCCGCACGGTCCCAATCGCGCGCTTCAGTTTCGGCCCCCCGAGAGGACCAAAGCCGATTAACCACCCCACAGACTTCCTCTTTGGCCCCATCGGCACTCCAATGCAAACGTGTCGCCCGCCGTATGGCCCCGAGCACATGGATGTCCGCTCGGTAGATCACCCACAACCAGACGCCACGATTGTCCTCCGGCTGGTGCTCCGATGTGCCGCCAAACCGCCCCGCTGGATCGTCCTCAGGTGTCGGCACGTTTAGTTCCTCGGATGTTTCGGATCATCATCGAGAACCACCCAAAGAGATAACCCCAATAAAAGCAACAGCTACGTGAGTCAACGCAGGCTCCATGGTGTTTCAGCCGTCGCGCCAGCCTACCCTCGGCCTCGCTTTCGGGCTGCCCGGTTAGCCTGACAAAGCCTCATAGCACTCATTGCCAGGGGCCCAACTTGACGTCGCGGCGGGTGGAACCCGTCCTTTTGTTTCGATTTGGGTCGGACATCGCAGATGATAGCCTTCTCATGATATGATGCGATGTGGATCGGCTCGAAAACAGAGATGGTGGAGAGGCCGTGGGATATCACCAACGAATGATGGTGATGGTTCAGGACAGCTCCGACATGGGCGAGGAAACACGCCAGTGTCTGGAGGAGCGTATCGCCGCGGACCAACGAGCGATGACGCGGCTTCTCGAAGTCGGCCATCTGTGCGTCCGCGCGGATAGCCGGTTCGAAGATTGTCTTGCTGGAATTCTGGAGGCGGCGATCGCCTTAACCGGCGCGGACAAGGGAAATATTCAGCTGCTCGATGTCGCATCCGGATCGCTCGTGCTCGCCGCGCAGCGCGGGTTCGACAAGCCGTTCCTAAGCTTTTTTGCGAACGTTCGACCTGGGGAAGCGGCAACCTGCGGTGCTGCATTAAAAACGGCAAAGCGCATCGTTGTCGAAGACGTCAGGCAGAGCGAGATTTTTGAGGGGCAACCGGCGCTCGACGTACTGATCGAGGCCGGGGTGCGCGCAGTCTATTCCACGCCTCTGATCAGTAGCGCGGGTGAAATCCTGGGAATGCTTTCGACGCACTTCGACACGCTGCATCGGCCCAGGGAAGGCGAGCTACAGCTGACAGACCTGCTGGCGCGCCAAGCGGCGGATTATTTGGAGCGAAAACGCGCCGAAGAAGCTTTACGAAGTCTTGCAACCGAATTGCGACAGACTACCCATACACTGGCCACGGGTCTCACGCACTGCAGCCGCGACCTGCGCTATGTCTGGGCGAATCCGGCATATGCGGAGCTGGCCGGCGTTCCGCTCGAGCACATCGTCGGCCGTCCGATTGTCGACGTAATGGGAGAGGAGGCGTTCGAAACGATCCGCCCCTACATCGATCGGGTGCTCAAGGGCGAGCGGGTCGAATATGAAGCCGAACTTCCTTGGAGCGCTCATAGCCCAAACTGGATACACGTCGTCTACGCGCCCTACGAAGAGCACGATGCCAGCATCAGCGGTTGGGTTGCGTCGGTTACAGACATATCGGAGCGCAAGCGCGCGGAGCAACGACAGCAGTTGCTGCTCAGCGAGCTGAATCACCGGGTCAAGAACACCCTTGCGACGGTCCAATCAATTGCCGTGCACACGCTGACCGGTTCCTCCGGCATGGACAGCCGAGAGAGCTTTGAAGCTCGCCTGATCGCGCTCTCCCGAACGCACGATCTCCTCGCGCGCACGAGTTGGGAGGGAGCATCGTTGCGCGAACTGCTGTTGCAAGAACTCGATCCGTTTCGGTCCGCGGACGGTGCGCCCCTCACGGTGGAGGGCCCCGACTTCGAGATTTGGCCGAAGACGGCGCTGGCGCTGGGTCTGGCCTTACACGAACTGGCAACAAACGCCGCAAAACACGGGGCTCTGTCGACAGTCGGAGGCAAAGTTTGCGTGACGTGGGACATTTCGGGGCCGCTTGAGGAGGGTACGCTCCGATTGAAATGGCGCGAAAGCGGCGGTCCCCCGGTGAAAAAAGCCGAACGCAGAGGCTTCGGATTGACCGTGATAGAGCGCAGCTTGTCTCTCGAACTGGATGGCCGCGTCGAGCTGGACTTCGCCCCGACAGGATTGGTCTGCGAGATGGAGATACCCCTGCGCAATGCGGAGCGGCGGCATGTCGGCTGAGCAGCGCGGCGACAGTTTGTGTGGATTGCGCGTTCTTCTGGTCGAGGACGAGATGATGGTCGCCCTCCTTCTGGAGACGATGCTTACCGATCTGGGCCATCAAGTCGCGGGACCCGTCGCACGCCTCGAAAAGGGGTTGGAAATGGTCGAGCGAGAGGCGATCGACTTGGCTGTGCTGGATGTCAATATCAATGGCCGCGACGTCTATCCGATCGCCGCGGCGCTCGAAGCGCGGGGCATTCCCTTTATCTTCGCGACAGGCTACGGCAGCGCCGGCCTGCACCCGGCTTACTGCGATCGACCCATATTGCAGAAGCCGTATCGCTCCGACGAGCTGAAAGCGGCGATTGGACGGGTGTGCGACCGAAGCCGGTCGCGATGAAGAGCCCCCAGCCCCGCTCGGTCTCGGCGAGCAGCGCGTGCCCTTTATCGTGTCGCGGCGGCTGTCCCCCGAATACCACCGCCTCGCGGCGACGCGCCGGCTGCGCAACTTCGACGTTTTCGATTTTGCGCTGAACAGCGTCGCGCAACCGCTACATCGGCGGTTTGACGCCATCCTTTTCGGCCGTCACCCGGGCGGCCGTCAAAGTGCCGTCGGCCTGCTTCTGGGCCACGATAAAAACCGCCGCGCCGGGTTTCAGCAGGCTCATGTCGCCCGTGCCATAACCGAAGATCGGCGTCTCGGGTCCGACGACGAGTTCCGATTCGCCGCCCTTGTAGGTGACCTTCAAGGTTTGACCTTGCGGCGCGCCGGTGACGCCGGACACTGTGGCGTTGGTCATCAGGCTCTCCGGAGCGAGATCCCAGGCGTATTGTCCCTCGCCCACGCCACGCAGCGCCTCGGGAAAGATGCGCAGCTCGATCGAATGATTCTTGCCGTCAGTCCCCTTCATCGAAGTCGACGCGACAAAGTCGCCGGCTTTGATATCGGCGAGGCTTTTCTTGACGAGATAGGCCACGGCGACGTTCGGGGCGAGGGTGATCGTCACTTGCTGTCCCTCGCGCGACTTGACCGTCAGGGCCTGGCCGTCGAGCTTCTCGACCGTGCCGCGGATACGCGTCGGCGGGTTCTGCGCGGCAACCGGGAAGGCCAGGATAGTTACGACGATGGCGGTGAGAAGGTATTTCATGCGCATGACAGCTCTCTCCCCCGAAATTGTCATTGCTTGTTTGTAACAGCTGCAGAGATAGACTCTCACCGAGCAGAGCGCATCTCACATTTCAGTGACCGAAGTGCCAAGAAAGGAAAAGTGTTCGCATATAGCGGGCATCAGCGGCGCGACAATGTTTACCAGAGGCCTGCTTGCAGGTATCGCGGCCGGGGTCCCTTGGGTCTCGGCTTGCACCGTCGGGCCGGATTACCAGCGACCCGAGGCTCCTGTGCCGGCGCAGTACAAGGAAGCGGGCTGGAAAGTCGGCGAGCCGCTCGACGGGATCGACCGTGGCGCCTGGTGGTCGATCTACAAGGACCCGCTGCTCGACGATCTGGAAAAACAGATCGACATTTCCAACCAGAACCTCAAAGCCGCCGAGGCGGCCTTTCAGCAGGCGGAATGGATCGTCGCGCAGGCTCGCGCCGGCTATTTCCCGACCCTTGATCTGAACGCGAGCGCGCAACGTTCGCGAACCGGCGGGGGGTCGATTAGTACCACAGGCGCCGGCCGATCCGGGTTCCTCAGCAGCTCGTTCAGCACCTCCGCGTCGGCGAGCTGGACGCCGGACCTCTGGGGTAAGATCCGCCGTACCGTCGAGGGTGACGTGGCGAGCGCCCAGGCAAGTGCCGGCGACCTCGCCAGCGCACGCCTGTCGGCTCAGGGCACATTGGCCAGTGACTATCTGCAGCTGAGAATGTCAGACGAGCTGAAGCGTCTCTTCGACGCAGCGGCCGGGTACTATACCGAATCGCTGCGGATCACCCGCAACCAGTATCAAAACGGCACCGCGGACCAGTCGGCCGTCTCCCAGGCTGAGGCGCAACTCCAAGCAACACAGGCGCAGGCGATTGCAACCGGCGTGACCCGCGCCCAACTCGAGCACGCGATCGCGGTTCTGATAGGCAAGCCGCCCGCCGAATTTTCGATCCCGCCAACGGAAGCGCGGATCGCGGTGCCTGCGATACCGCCAGAGATGCCGTCCGCGCTTTTGGAACGCCGTCCGGACATCGCCGCCTCAGAGCGCCAGATGGCCGCGGCCAATGCCCAGATCGGCGTCGCGGTGGCGGCATTTTATCCCGATATCACGCTTTCGGGCGATTACGGGACTTCGGCGGTGCTGCTGAACCGTCTGCTGGCTACTTCGAGCCGCTTCTGGGCATTCGGCTCGAACCTCGTACAAACCGTATTCGACGCCGGTGCGCGCGCCGCGATAGTCGAAGAGACCCGCGCCGTCTTTGACCAAGACGTCGCGAATTACCGGCAGACCGTTCTGACTGCGTTCCAGCAGGTCGAGGATCAGCTCGCGGCCATGCGTATTCTCGCGCAGGAGGCCGAGGTTCAGGACAAGGCCGTGGCCGCGGCATTTGAGGCCGCACGGATCCTCAACAACCAGTATCTGGCCGGCACCGTCGCGTATACCAGTGTTATCGTCGCCGATCAGACCGCGCTCGCTGATGCCGAAACCGCCGTCAACATCCGGCAGAGCCGGCTGGTCGCCAGCGCCGCGCTGATCCAGGCATTGGGCGGCGGATGGGATACCGCGCAGCTACCGACCCGCGAGCGCATCGAGGAGGACGCGCCGCTCAATTTCAGCCCGTTCCCGCCGCCGCCCCGGCAATCGCTGACGTCTGCACCTTAGCGATGGCCGTCATAGGATTACGCGGTGCGCGGCGCCCGTTGGTGGCCGCTGACTTCAGCGCCGTCCACCGGCGACAGGCGCAGAAAGCCAAGCGCGGAGACGAGAGGAAACATTGCAATAAGGAAAAAGGCGAGGCGGAAATCGCCGATCGTCAGCGTCCGCGGACCGGCAATGACGGCGAGCAGTGCGGCGCCGATCGCGATACCAAAGCCGCGCGCGAGCTGTTGCGCGACACCCGCGACGCCGGTGCTCTTGCTCAAATCGCCGGCGGGCACATCGGCGTAGCTGATCGCATTGAGGCCGAGATATTGGATGCTGCGCAGACAGCCGGAAGATAGGACCAGGAATACGATGATCCAGACCGGCGTATCCGGGCGCAAGAGCCCGCAGCCGGCGGTCACCGCAGCGGCGAGGCAGGCGGTGCCGGCGAGTAGCCGGCGGAAGCCGAACCAGCGCAAAAAGGTGCCGGAAAGCACTCGCACGAGCATTGCGCCGAGGCTCGACGAGAAGGACAGAAGACCCGATTGGAGCGGGCTCATCCCGAACCCGACCTGGAACAAGAGCGGCAGCAGAAACGGCGTCGCGTCGAGACCCATTCGACAAAAGGCGCCGGTGACCGTGCCGATGCGGAACGTGCGGATTTGCAGCAGCCGGAGATCGAGGATCGGATCCGCACGCCGTCGCGCATGTCGGCCGTAGAGCAGCAGGATGGCAAAGGCGGCGACAAAGAAGAGTGCACCCAAGGGTCCCGGGACCAGCGGGCGTCCGACATTCTCGATCGCGAGTTCGAGCAGCCCGAGGCCGAGCCCGGCGATAAAAAATCCGGGCAAGTCGAACCGGGTTGGCGCCGGAGCGCGGAAATCCTCGATCCGCCAGAGCGCCAACGTCACGCCGATGACGCCGATCGGTAGGTTGAGATAGAAAATCGCGCGCCAGGAAAAATAAGTGGTCAGAAATCCTCCGACGATCGGGCCCACGGTCGGCCCGATCATCGCCGGGATCGTCATCCAGTTCATCGCAGAGACGAGGCGCGAGCGCGGAAAGCTGCGCAGCAGGATCAGACGGCCGACCGGCGACATCATCGCGCCGCCAAAACCCTGCAGCACGCGCATGACCAGCATCATCGGCAGGCTGGTCGAGGCACCGCACAGCGCCGAACCTGCGGCAAAGATCGCGATCGCAGCACAGAAGACGGGCCGGGCCCCGAGCCGGTCGGCGATCCAGCCGCTGACCGGAATGAAAACCGCCAGGCTCAGCAGGTAAGTGGCAATCACCAAATTGAGCCTCAGAGGCTCCTCGCCTAGGCTTTTGGCCATATCGGGGATCGCGACGGCGATCATCGTCGAATCGAGGCCTTCCATGAAGAAGGCGCAGCCGATGACGAGCGGAATCAGGACTTGGTACCGGGGTTGCCTTTCCGCATCGGAAATGAGTCTTGACTGGCTGAGGCGGGATGCTCGGCTTATTGCTGTGTCTCGCAGTTGACAGGAACAAACCCGCAAGACCATAGCCGATTGCAGAGATAAGGGGCCACAAAGGTGGATCGGCGCGAGATCGAACCCGAACTGCTCGAACGATGGGCGCTCCACTATCTCGGCCGGTACGCGAGCTCCGCCGAGAATTTGCGGCGGGTGTTGAAACGCCGGGTGCGCCGGCACTCTCCCGAGGCCGCGCAAGCGACGGCAACGCTGATCGATGAGCTCGTCAGCCGCTACCGCGAGGCCGGGCTGCTGGACGACGCAGCTTATGCTGCAGGACGGGTGCAGTCGCTGCAGCGGCGGGGCGAGTCGCTGCGGTCGATACGGGCACGGCTGGCAGCGAAAGGGGTAGCGGCGGGAGACATAGCCGATGCCCTGTCTGACTTGCGCGCCGCGGTGGATCCCGATCTCGCCGCCGCCTGCGCGTTCGCTCGCCGCCGCCGGCTCGGGCCCTATCGGCGGTCCGCTGCCGCCGACCACACGCGCGAACTCAGCGCCTTTGCGTGGGCGGGCTTCAGCCGTCGAGTGGCAGAGGCGGTGCTCGCTTGCGCCGATAGCGAGGCGGCCGAGGCGCTGACCCGTGAGGGGCTCGATTGAGGGCAGCCGGTCTCACATAGGCTCGCGTGCTCGCATCAGGCTGGCAACGGCGCCCGCATCAGCATCGCCTTGCGCCTCGAGCGCGGCAATGATCCCGGGGCGGTCCGCCACCGGGCGGTTCTGACTTAGCTTGTACTTGCCTTCGAGCCGGGCGACGGTGATGTCGAGCCCGATAATGCCTTTCAGCATGCCCTGCAGATAGGCTTCGGGCAGATCTTGCATCCGCCAAGGGTCGGGGCTGCGAGCTTCGTGGCGTTCCGACAAACGGTGAAGGAAACGGCGCAACCAATTGTCGTCGTCGACGAGGCGCACGGTCCCATAGGCATGCACGTCGACATAGTTCCAGGTCGGCACGCTCGGGCCCGTCGCGTACCATCTCGGCGAGACGTAGGCGTGCGGCCCGTGGAAGAGTGCAAGCACCTCGCCGGCCCGGGCGAGATCGCCGACCTGCGGGTTGGGGCGGGCAAGGTGGCCATGGAGATGCAGCACCGCCCCATCGCGTTCCACCAGGAACGGAATATGGCTCGCCACCAGACCGGCCGCTCTGTGGCTGACGAGCAGGCCGAATTCGTATTGCTCGATGTGCGCAATCAGCACTTCCGATCGAGCTTCGGTGAAGGCAGGGGGCAAATAGACCATGCAGTCAGCTCATATGCTTCAAGAGGGGAGCGGCGAGCAGCGCCGCCCCGGAGACCAGGAGGATGGTCCCCGAGCCGCGATTGATCCAGCCGAGATAGCGCGGCTCAAAGGAGCGAAACAAACTGCCCAGCCCAAAACTCACCGCCAGCCACCATATCAGCGATCCGAGCCAAACTCCGAGCACGAGGATCGCAGCACGTTCGAGCGTCGCTTCGTCGCCGCTGAGCCCGATGGCCGAGAAAATGCCCAGAAAAACGAGGATCGTAATCGGATTGGTGAGCGTCAGCGCGAAGGTCGACAGATAATCGCGCAAGAGGCCTTCGGCATCCCGATCGGTGCGTGGTTTCATCTCCGGCTGGGTGAGCATCGCGGAGCCGCCGACATAGAGCAGATAGCATCCGCCCGCGATGCGCAGCCATTGCTGATAGCCGATCAGCAGATCGGCAATGAAGGTCAGGCCGAACGCGGCGAGGAGCCCGAACATGGCATCGCCGGTGGCGGCACCGAGCCCCGAAATGAACCCGGCCAGCTTGCCTTCGAAAATCGTGCGGCGGACACACAAGACGCCGACAGGACCAACCGGGACGGCGATGACGACACCGACCACGATGCCCTTCAGCAGAAATATCAAAAGCAAGCTGAGATCCCAGCGCTGCGGCGTGACGAGAGTCGCGCTATGCTAATATGCACCGCAGCAACCTTTCCGGCGCTTGGAGATCGTGATGGCTGACACCGATGATGCCTACGGGTTCGAGTTCGTCTCGATCGACGGCAAGCCGCTGCCGCTTGATGCATGGCGCGGCCGGCCGGTGCTCGTCGTCAATACCGCGTCGTTCTGCGGGTATACCCCGCAATACCGTGATCTCGAAGCGTTGTGGCAGCGCTATCACGATCGTGGTCTTGTCGTGCTCGGGGTGCCATCCAACGATTTCGGCCAGCAAGAACCGGGATCGGCAGCCGAGATCAAGGAGTTCTGCGCGACGAACTACGCGGTCGACTTCCCGCTCACCGGAAAATGCCGGGTCATCGGCAGCGAAGCCCATCCGTTTTACCGATGGATTGCCGAGGTAGTTGGCGAGGCCGGCACCCCGCGCTGGAACTTCCACAAATATCTGATCGGGCCCGACGGGCAGCTCGCCGGCGCCTGGCCGACGCAAGTTGCTCCAGGCGATGGTCGGATCACGAGCGAGATCGAGCACTTGCTGCCTCAAGCCTCTCAATAGAGGCTGCCGGCGATGTTGCTGACGAGAACGCCGAGGATAAGGTCGATTACAACGATCAGCGCTGCGGCGGCGGCGGTCGTATCGAGCGCCACCCGAGCGATAAACCATTCGTAAACAAGAACGGCGACGGCAGCGACAGCCTCGATCGCCTGAGCGGGCGCGGCGTCTGAGGCGCCGCTCCCGGTTCCAAGACCAACCAGAACAAAGAGCGCGCTCTGCGGCACTTGCGACCAGTTGTAGGGCACCATGAAATCGAAGTAACGGTGGGCGCGGCCGATCAATCGCGTGACGGTCAGCATGATCAGCGGAAATGCCACCCACCCGATGACATAGGCGATCGTCTCGACGGTGACGATGACGAAGCCGCCCGACCGTTCCCATTCCGCGACCGTGACCCGCATCGCCAGCAGCAGGAGGTAGAGCGGATAGCCGATGACGGCGGCGCCGAACGAACGCCAGAAGCCGTCCAGCGAGCGGTTGAAGCAGGCAAGCCCGCCGCGATCGCCGCGCGCCAGCCTCAGCGCCCCGACCAGCGCCAGCCGCGCCTCCGGCCACGCCCTCGTCGGCATCAGACACCCGCGGTCAGGTTTGAGAACAGCGGCCCGGGCCCGAGAGCTTGGGCGCGTGTACCAGGGCCAGCCCTAGTCATAATCGTCATCACCGGGCTTGACCCGGTGATCCACGCTCCCCGCTGCGTCAAAGTCAGCAATTTCGGGGCCGTGGATGGCCGGATCAAGTCTGGCCATGACGGCTTCGGGAACCATAATCATTCAAAGAACAACAAAAGAAAAGTGTAATAAATCTCGGTCAACGCCGAGAGGTCGGCGAGATCGACGCGCTCGTCTACTTTGTGCATCGTCTGCCCGACAAGACCGAACTCGGCAACTGGGCAATAAGCCTGAATGAACCGCGCGTCCGAGGTGCCGCCGGTGGTGCTGAGCTCGGGTGTCCTGCCGGTGACGCGGCGGATCGCGTCGGCGAGGCGGTCGCTGAGCGTGCCCGGCGCGACGAGAAACGACTCGCCGCTGACCGAAACGTCGAGCGAGTAGCACCCGCCGGCCGCATCGAGCTTTTCGGCGAGCCAGCATCTCAGCTTCTCGCTCGTCCACCGATCATTAAAGCGAATGTTGAACACCGCCCGCGCCGTCGCCGGGATGACGTTGGAGGCCGGGTTGCCGATGTCGATCGTCGAGATCTGCAATGTCGAGGGCTGGAAGTGCCCGGAGCCGCCATCGAGCCCGGCGGTGGTCAGCGCGTGCAGCATCGCGACAAGCCCGTGCGCCGCGTTGTCGGCGAGATGCGGATAAGCGGTATGACCCTGCACGCCGTGCACCGTCAGCCGGCCCGTCATGCTGCCGCGGCGGCCGATCTTGATCATGTCGCCGAGAAACTGGGCGCAGGTCGGTTCGCCGACGAGGCAGGCGTCGATCGCTTCATCGCGCGCGGCCAGCCATTCGAGCACCTTGCAAGTACCGTTAATCGCGTCACCTTCTTCGTCGCCGGTGATCAGCAGGCTGATCGAGCCGCGCGAGTCCCGCTCGCGGTCGGCCAGATAGCGTTGCGCCGCCGCGGTGAAGGCGGCGATCGCTCCTTTCATGTCGACCGCGCCGCGGCCGCACAGCGCGCCGTCGCGCAGGCTCGCGGCAAACGGGTCGAAAGACCATGCCTCGGCTGCACCGGCGGGCACGACATCGGTGTGGCCGGCAAAGCAGAGATTAGGGCGGCCGACGCCATGGCGCGCGTAGAGATTATGGATTTCGCCAAAGACCAGCCGGTGGCAGGTGAACCCGAGCCGCTCCAATTCGGCGGCCACGATTTCGAGCGCGCCCTCGTCCTTCGGGGTGACGCTCGGCCGGCGGATCAGCTCGGCGGCGAGCGCCGCCGGATCGAGGGCGGCCTCGCTCATTCGCGCAGCAACTCGTTGATCGAGGTGCGGGCGCGGGTGCTCTCGTCGACCTTCTTGACGATGACCGCGCAGTAGAGGCTTGGGCCTGGCCGGCCGTCTGGCAGAGCCTTGCCGGGAAGCGAGCCCGGCACGACGACCGAATAGGCCGGCACGCGGCCCATCAGGATCTCCCCGGTGTCGCGGTCGACGATCTTGGTCGTCGCGCCGATAAAGGTGCCCATCGCCAACACCGCACCGGTCTCCACGATGACCCCCTCGACGACCTCGCTGCGCGCGCCGATAAAGCAATTGTTTTCGATGATGACCGGCTCAGCCTGCAGCGGCTCGAGCACGCCGCCGATCCCGACCCCGCCCGAGAGGTGGCAGTTCTTGCCGATCTGCGCGCAGGAGCCGACCGTCGCCCAGGTGTCGACCATCGTGCCGGCATCGACATAAGCGCCGACATTCACAAAACTCGGCATCAGGATGACATTGGGCGCGATATAGGCCGAGCGCCGCACGATCGAGCCGGGCACCGCGCGAAACCCGGCGCTACGGAAGCGGTTCGACGACCATCCGGCGAATTTCGAAGGCACTTTGTCCCACCAGCGCGCCGCACCGCGCTCGGGATCGGTCGGGCCGCCGGGGATCTCGACCATGTCGTTGAGGCGGAACGACAGCAATACCGCCTTTTTGAGCCATTGGTGGACGTGCCAGCCGCGAGCAGTCCTTTCGGCTACGCGCACCCGGCCGTCATCGAGCCCGTCGAGCGCTTCTTCGACGGCCTCACGCCAGGGCCCGCGCGTCGCCGGCCCGAGCGTCTCGCGGGCCTCCCACGCGGCGTCGATCGTGGCGGCAAGGTCGGCGTCGGTCATGGCTAATCCAAAGCGGCTCGAAGTGTCGAAAGGCGTCCGCACCATGCTCGACCCGCCCCGGCAGTGTCAACGCGGCTCACCGCGGTGGAGGGGAGGGAGCCGACGTCGCCTCCAAGGCCAGATCGGGGCTACAATCAACAATTGCATCTAAAGTCCACTTTTGTGCAATCTGCAGCGAATCAGCAGCAGATTCATCCAAAGGTTGCAGGTCCGCGCACCCGCGGGACCCTCGCGTGACCGCCGTCCTCAACCCGAACAGCGGCCGGGCCCGCCTCACGCGGAGCCGTTGTAACTCGCAATATGTAATGCAAATTTGGCGATTTTATGATCGCAACAATCGCCGCTGGCTATCGCTTCCCCGCGACAGCGGGAGCGGCGATCGCCTCGTGCGCGGGGCGTTATCCCGAGCTTGCGAGCGAACTGAGCGGGCCTCACGCAGCTTCGTCCTGCAATAGTCGTTTCATCGTCTCGGGATCGCGTTCGATCGCGAGAAGCAACGCGCGGACGGGAGCATCGGGGGTGCTGCGATGCCGCTCCCAGTCTTGCAGCATGGCTATCGGCAAATGGAAGGTGCGCGCGAATTCTGTCTGGCTCATCCCGAGGCGCTGACGCAGTACCTTGACCCGCGACACACGGTGCAACTTCGCGAGCTGGTCCGGCGTGGAAGGCTGCGCATCGGGATCGGCTGCCGCCGCAGCGGTAGCCTCCTCATCGGTCATTGTGTCCAGGCGTTGCCAGTCGGTCGCCCCTTTGGGGAGGTTCTCACCAACCTTCACGGTCACCCGCGTAATACCCGCCTCGTTCATTTCAAGTCGCTCATCGCGCTTCGCGGATGGCGCGCCAGAGGCGCTCGGGAGTGGCGGGCATTTGGATGTGGCGGATGCCGAAGGGCGAGAGCGCGTCGACGAGGGCGTTGGCGACGGCGGGCAATGCGCCGACATTGCCGGCCTCGCCGGCACCCTTGACCCCGAGCGGGTTGGTGTTGGTCGGCACCGGGTTGCTGTCGCAATGGATGGCCGACAAATCACTCGCGCGCGGCATTGCGTAATCCATAAACGATCCAGTGAGAAGCTGGCCCGACGCCGGGTCGAAACGGATGTCTTCCATGAGGACCTGGCCGACGCCTTGCGCGATGCCGCCGCAGATCTGGCCCTCGAGCAACAGCGGGTTCAGCACTGTGCCGACATCGTCGACGACGCTGTAGCGCAGGATCTCGACCTCGCCGGTCTCCGCGTCGATTTCCAGCTCGCAGATGTGGCAGCCGTTCGGGAAATTCTGCTCCTTGCAGCTGAATGTGGCACCGGCGATCAAACCCAGGTCCATGCCTTCCGGCAAATTTCGCGAGTCCAATGACTCTTTGGCGATCTCGCCGATCGTCAGCGTACGGTTGGAGCGCGGCGCCGAAAACAGGCCGTCCTCGAAGCGGACCTCGTCGGGATCGCCGCCGAGCATTGCGGCGGCGATCACCCGCGCCTTTGTCACGATCCTCTCTGTCGCCAGATGCACCGCGGAGCCGCCGAGCGCGGCGGTGCGCGAGCCGCCGGTACCTTCGCCGATCGCGACCTTGTCGGTGTCGCCTTGGACGTAGTGCACCTGGTCGGGATGAATGCCGAGCCGGTCGCATAAGAGCTGCTTGTAGACCGTCTCGTGCCCTTGGCCCTGCGTGATCGAGCCTGACAGCAAGGTCACGGTGCCGCCGCGATCGAAGCGGATTTCGGCGGCCTCGAACCCGCCCGCCGCAGCGCGTTCGATCGTGTTGGAGATGCCGAAGCCACGGAGTTTGCCGCGCCCGCGCGCCTCGGCGCGGCGATGCTCGAAGCCGGCGAAATCGGCGAGCTCGAGGGCCATCTCGAGGCCCTTCTCAAACTCGCCGCAATCATAAGTGAATGTGAGGCCCGATTTGAACGGCATCTCTTCGGGCGGGATCATGTTGCGCCGGCGTAATTCGATGCGGTCGATGCCGAGTTCCTCGGCCGCGAGATCAACCATTCGCTCGATGACATAACCCGCCTCGGGGCGGCCGTTGCCGCGATAGGCACGCATCGGGTTGGTGTTCGTATAGACGGCCGTGACGTCAGCATATACCGCCGGCGTGCGATAGACCCCGGCCAGAGTTCCGAGATTGTTGACAAAGGCGTTGGAGCCGGCCTGCGGATAGGCGCCGACCGCGGCGGTTGTGTTGACTCTGAGCCCCAGAAAATGGCCGTCGCGGTCGAGCGCCAGCTCGGCCTCGGTGACGTTGTCGCGCGCCTGCGCGTCGGCGAGAAAGGCCTCCGAGCGCGTGCTCGTCCATTTGACCGGCCGCCCAATCAGCTTCGAGGCGAACAGGACCAGCGCCACCTCGTTGTAGATCGCCGACTTCATGCCGAAGCTGCCGCCGATGTCACCGGCAACAACGCGGACCTTGCTCTCCGGAACCTTCAGGATCTGCTGCGCGAGTTCGGAGCGGTACCCGTGGGTGCGCTGCAAGGTCGTGTAGATCGTGTAGTGATCAGCCGCGGCGTTGTAGTCGCCGATGCACCCGCGCGGCTCCATTGTCGCCGCGGTCACGCGGTTGATGACGAATTTGTGGCGGACGACTTGCGCGGCGCGGGCGAAGGCGGCATCGGCCGCCGCCTTGTCGCCTTCGAGATAGGTAAAGCTGGCATTGTCGGGGCTGTCGTCCCAGACGCGAGGCGCATCGGGCTCGAGCGCCTCAGCGGTCGAAACGACCGCCGGCAACGGGTCGTAATCGACAGCGATCAATTCCGCCGCATCGGCCGCCTGATCGCGGGTTGCGGCGATGACAAAGGCGACGTAATCGCCGACCCAGCGCACACGGTCTTTGACCAGTGCCGGATAGCGCGGGCGGTAGGCGGGGGAGCCGTCGCGCCGCCGGTTTCCCGAGGCGGTCGGAAGATCGCCCCAGCCGGAGGCCTCCCAATCCGCGCCGGTCAGCACGGCGAGCACGCCGGGCGCGGCTTTCGCGGTGCTCGTATCGATGGAGCGGATCCGCGCGTGCGCGTGCGACGAACGTAGCACATGACCGAATGCCATGTGCGGCAGCACCATGTCGTCGACATAGCGGCCGCCGCCGCGCAACAACCGTGGGTCCTCAAACCGCGGCACCGGCTGTCCTAACGCAAACTCACCCATTCTTTTCCTCTCCCCTATGGCGTGGCGACTTGGAAGAAGCCGGAATCAATAGTTTCTCCGTCATTCCGACGAAAGCGGGAATCCGGGCCGCATGGCCCAGAGGCCCCCTGCGCCCTCGCCTTCGAACTTGTGGTACTCCCTCTCCCCGCAAGCGGGGAGAGGGCCGGGGTGAGGGGCGGTCCGCGACGGCAAAACACCTACAGCGCCGATTGTCCCCCCTCACCCAGAACCCGCGCTATGCGGCTTCCGACCTCTCCCCGCAAGCGGGGAGAGGTGACTGCCTGCCGAGTGCCAGGGCTGCAGAAATTTATCGCCGAAGCGGCGAGAAGTGTGAGCCAGTTCACACTAACCTCTCCCGAGCGCAGCAATTAAATTGCGCCACTCGGTCGGAGTGCGTGTACCCAGGGAGGTGTCGATGAGACGAAATCGCGTTCCCGTTATCTTTTCCATAGCCGCGGTCATCGCGCTTTCCTGCTGGTCCTCAGCTCGGGCGGAGGGCGGGGACAAATCGGGTCCCAGCGTCAAAGTCAGCGAGGTCAATTTCCCGATTTCGTGCGGCGCGGCGGCGCAGAGAAAATTCAACGAAGCGGTCTGGATCTTGCCTTCCTTCTGGTACGACGAGGCGGTCAAAGCCTTCACCGCCGTCACCGAGATCGAACTAGATTGCGCGATCGGCTATTGGGGCATGGCGATGAGCCGTTGGTATCCGCTGTGGTACCCGCCCAATGCAGCGGCGCTGAAGGCGGGCTCGGAGGCGGTGGAGAAGGCCGTCGCCGCCAAGCCCAAGACGGATCGGGAGCGCGACTATATCGCGGCGATCGCCATCTTTTATCGAGACAACGACAAGATCGACCACCGCACGCGCGCCATCGCTTATGAAAAAGCGATGGAGCAGGTTCATTTGAAATACCCCGATGACCGCGAAGCCGGCGTCTTCTACTCCCTCGCTTTGCTCGCGACGGCGCCGCCCACCGATAAGACCTACGCCAATCAGAAGAAGGCACGCGTGATCCTCGAACAGGTGCGTGCCGAGCTCCCTAACCATCCCGGTGTCGCGCATTACCTGATTCACGCCAATGACTCGCCCGAGCTCGCCGAAGACGGGCTGACCGCGGCGCTGTGTTATGCCGGCATTGCGCCGGCGGTGCCGCATGCGCTGCATATGCCGTCGCACATCTTCACGCGGCTGGGCCTGTGGCAGCAATCGATCGACGCCAACCGCGCGGCCTCCGGCGCCGCACTCGCCTATGTCCGCGAAGAGCTCGGCCCGGATGCGTTCGATGGCGAAACGGTGCATTCGCTGGACTATCTCGAATACGCGTACCTGCAGACCGGGCAGGACCGCGCGGCAAAACAGGTCGTCGAGGAGTTGCAGTCTTTCGGCAAAGCCAAAGGCCCGAACCTGCCGATGGCGTATGCGATTGCGGCAATACCGGCCCGCTATGCGGTCGAGCGCCGGAACTGGGCGGAGGCCGCTTCGCTGACGCCGCCGCCAATGCCGTTTCCTTGGGAGCGCTTTCCATGGGCGGAGGCGATGATCTCGTTCACGCGGGCCCTCGGCGCGGCGCACACCGGGAATATTGCCGAAGCCCAGGCCGAAATCGCCAAGCTTCAGTCATTGAAGGAAAAACTCGAACAGGCCAAAGACGATTACTGGGCTAAGCAGGTCGAGGTGCAACGGCTCGGCGCGGCCGGCATCCTTGCGCATGCGCAGGGCGATGACAAACAGGCAGTGGAGCTGGTGCGCGCGGCGGCAGATCTCGATGCGACAATGGACAAGCACCCGGCAACCCCGGCCGAGGTGTTGCCGGCGCGCGAGCTGCTCGCCGATCTGCTGCTTGAGCTGGGCGACCCGGCCGGGGCGCTCAAGGAATACGAGCTATCCCTTAGTAACGACCGGAACCGCTTCCGCAGCATGCTCGGCGTCGCAAGGGCGGCCAAGGCAACGGGCGATACGGCCAAGGCGCAGCATGCTTACGAGAAGCTCGTCACATTGGCGAACGCCGATTCCGACCGCCCGGAACTGGCCGAAGCCAAGGCGTTTCTCGCGAACTGAAGGCGCGACTCTCTCCGCAATGCAGGAGAGAGGGCGTCAGGCGGCGAGCCTGAAGTACTCGACGGCGTTGCCGGCCCAGATCCTGGCCTTATCCTTCTCCGGGATGTCGGCGTAGATCCGGTCGATGATCGGCCGCGAATTGGGCCATTCGTTCTCGATATGCGGGAAGTCGGTCGCGAACATGATGCGGTCGACGCCGACATGCTGGCGCTCTTCGACCGCAACGCGCTCGTATTGCACGCTGAAATAGACGTGGTTGCGCACGTAATGGCTCGGCAGCTCCTTCAGCGGCTTGAACCCGAGGTATTCCTGGGCCCAGCCGAGATGGCGCTGGTACCAGAGGTCAGCGTGTTCGAGCCAGAACGGGACCCAGCCGAGGCGCGTCTCGGCAAAGTAGATCTTCAATTTCGGGAAGCGCTCGAAGACCCCTGCAAGGACGAGCTGCGCGACGCTGACCGACGGCGCCAGACCGAAATTGCAGATCCATTCGAGAAACGGCCGGCGCAGCCGCTCCATGATCACCGGATCCTCTTTCGGGTAACGGAAAGTCGGCTGCGAGGCGCGGGCGCCGGTGCGGTTGAACGCCACGTGCACCGTGACCGGCATGTCCATATCGATTGCCGCCGCCCAGAATTTGTTGTCCTCGGGCGTCGGGTAGCCTTTACCGCTCGGCAATGCGCCGAGCTGGATCCCTTTGAGGCCTAGCTTCTTGCAATGCGCCATCTCGGCGATCGCGTCCTCGACATTGGTGATCGGCATGACGCCCATGCCGAACAGCCGATCGGGTGCGACCGCGCAGTATTCCTCGGCGAGCCAGTCGTTGTACCCGCGGATGACCGCCTTATAGACCTCGTCATGGCTGATGTTGCGCCAGAACACCGGCCCCGCAACCATTGCCGGGAACAGGACCTCGGCGTCGAGCCCGTCCTCGTCCTGCTCTTTGACCCGCTGCTCGGGGGAGCCGGTGCCGGCCGCGTCCGCTACTTTGAGCCCGAAGGGCTGCCACGTACCTTCGGCGCGGCCGGCGCGCAGGTCGAGAAAATTCGCCTCGAGCAGAGGCTGGCCTTCGATCAGCTGCGCGTCGCCGCCATCTGGCAGATGAACGGTGCGCGGCGCGCGGTCGCGGTATTTCTGCGCCACCCGATGCACCCAACGCTCCGGCGGCACTTCGAGATGCCCGTCCGCCGACATCAGTTTGTATTGCCGCGCCATATACTTCTCCTTCCATTCCCGCTGCCTCCTCCCTAACCCTCCCCCGCAAGCGGGTGAGGGAGGGGTGGGGGTTCATATTGCACCAGTGCACCCGGGGCGGGGCAGTATTCGAGGCATTCGCCGCAGCCGGTGCATTTCATTTCCTGCACCTCGTAGAGGTGGCGCGGCTCGAGCAGGGTAGGGCGGATCGCCGCTTCCGGGCAGACTTCGCGGCAGAGGCCGCAGGAATTGCAGATCGCGTAGTCGATCCGCACTTTCATTGGATGCCGCCGACCTGGTGCAGCAAATAGTCCAGCGCCTCTTCTACCGGTTTCTGCGTCTCAGCCGTTCCGCACAGAAAATCGATCTGGAACTTGCCTTCCATGAAGTGCATCAGTTCCTCGTCGCGCTGGCTCAAATGCTCGTGCCGGACGAGAGGGTCTTGGACTCGGTCGAGATAGGCCATGATGCCGAGGCAGGCATTCGCCTCCTGGTAATAGTTCTGTGCAGCGCGAGCCAGCGGGTGAATGTGCGGGAACATCATCGACATGCCGAAATAGGCCGGCAGCGGCTGGGTATTGGCCTGCGCGATATCCATCAATTCGCGTTCGTCCTTGATCCAGCCTTTGCCGAGCAGGACATCAGCGTGCAGTTTGCTGTGCTTGCACTCGTCCCAGATCTGGCGCGCACGCATGCGCTGCAAGTCGATGTAGCGCTCCTGATCGGCGATATCGACCGACAACAATTGCCCGGACATCTGCTTGATCGACATGTGCACGCCTTCGGCGGCATAGCCGCGCAGTGCCTTCTCCTTCTTCCAGGCCTCGTCGTTGCTGGCGAGCTCTTCCTCGATCTCGCCGAGCGTGCGCTGCAATGAGATCTCCCAGCCCTTGACGCATTTCTCCCTGGTGAGGCGCAGTCGAAATTCGGCGCCTGGCGCACCGGGCATCGTGGGCCACACCCATTTGTCCAAGAACTGTTCGAGGATCGGATGCATTCGTCTCCTCCGCTTAACGAGCCTTTCGCGGCAACGATGGTGTTATTGACGGAACGCCTTGATCGTGGCGCGCGCCGCTTCAACACCGATCGGCGGGTAGAGGATAGGCAATCCGACACCAGCTTCCCGGTATGCGGCTAGGCGCTCACGGCAATGGCTGAGCGGACCGATAAGGCAGAGCGCGTCGAGCAGGCGGTCGCTCCACGCCCCGGCCGCGTCGCCCTGCTCGGCCTTGGCCGCCTCCGCAGCGAAGCCCTGCAGTCGGAGCACGCGCTGATAATACGGCAGCGCGGCGTAGAATGCGAGGTTCTGGCGCGCCAGGTCGCGGACCGCCGTCATATCGTCGCCGACATAGACCGGCAGTCCGAGCGACAGCTCAAGCGGGGCGCGGCCCGGTGATCCGGCCCGTCCGCGCGCGATCCAGGCCTTAGCGGCGGCGACACGCGCGGTCGACCAGAGATACGGCATGACACCGTCGGCCACTTCGCCGGCGAGTTCCACCGTCTTCGAGGTCAGCGCAGCGATGTGGATCGGAACACGGCACGGTGCCGGGTGCTGCGGCAGATGCGTCGTCGGGCCCTCGCCGCGCAGCCAGGTTTGCACTTCGGTCACATAGTGGCGCATCGCTTCGAGCGGTGAGGCGGAGTCGACGCCGAAGGTGCGGTTGACCAACGGATGGCTGACGCCGAGGCCGAGGATCAGCCGCTCGCCGGTCGCGTCGGCGATCAACGCCGCCGCCTGTGCGCAGACGTAGGAGTGGCGGAGGTAGATGCTCGAAACCCACGGCCCCACCTTGATACGGCTGGTAACCGAGCCCATCAGCTGCGCCGTCGCCAACGCATCATTGTTGACTTCAGGATTTAAGATCGCCTCAAAGCCGGCATCCTCAGCTTCGCGGGCAACCGATTCGATTTCGCGCGCCCGCCACCCGATGCCGGGGACAATCCCCAACGCCAATCGCTCTGTCATGTCTGCCTCCCCGTGCTTACTTTGTCGCCTCCTGCCAGGCTTCGGGCGGGGGTGGGACCAGCGAGCGGCCACTGTCGACTTCGATGATCGAGCCTTCCGCCGGGCAATACATCAGACACGCGGTGCAGCCCGGATAGGTGCATTTGTCGATGTCGATCTCGATGCGGTGCAGCGGCTCCAGCGCCACGTAGACCGCGTTGATGTCGATCTCGCGGCAGACGATGTAGCACATCCGGCACTCGGTGCAGCGCTCGTGGTCGATCTTCAGGCTGGGCATGCCCGTCTCCCTTAATCGGTCACCTGCCGCCACGGCGCCGGGGCTGGCGGCGCTTCGCGGCCGAGCACAAAGGCGCAGAGCTCCCCCAGAAACCTGTTGTAGTCGCGCTTGGCAATCGCACAGGCCCAGCGGCACAGATCGGCCTCCACCGGTTTCTCGATGAACTCTTCGACGATACGCCTGCCCATATTGATGTGGCTGCGGTTTTCGACGAACTGGCTGTCGAACACGCCTTTGAGCTGAGGGTCGGCGAGCGACGCCGCAAGCCCCTCCATCCAGCCGAGCTCGAGGACCTTGGGCCCCAGATTGAGCGCCGCAATGCGGATCGGATGCGGGTAGGTGGCAAGGTTACGCAACGAAAAGACATAATAGGCCAGAGAGGAATCGAGCACGAAACGACCGTAGGGATGCCGGAACGCATCCTTCTGCGTCGCGACGTAGCCTTTGTGGAGCAGCGCATCGAGATAGAGCATCTCGTGCGTCGACTCGTCGACGATCTGCTTCGAGAACAGGTATTTGACCGAGGGCGGGAAGTCATTGATTTCGAGACCCTGACCCCAGCCGCCGTAGATGTAATAAAACAGCCGCTCCATCGTCCACAGCCGTCCGATCAGGCGGTGTGCGGCGTCACTGTCGAGGCCGCCTCGCCGTGTCGCCTCGATCACCTCCTCGACCGGAGTCGCGCGGCTCTGGCTTCGGCTCTTGTCGATCAGCTCCCGCGCCAGTTCTTTTCCTGGGAGCTCGGGCATGGCCTTACGGCTCGAAGACGGCGAAGCATTTGTTCGAGTTGAAAATGTAGCTTTGCACGTAGGCGGTTTCGGTCGGCCGCCGGCCGAGCTCGTTCATCGCTCCAGCCAGACACATCCAATTGAGGACCTCCTGTTGGCCACTGTCCTCGATGGCGCTTAGTGGCCGTTGCCGCCATTTCGCGTAATCCCCGGCCTGCAACGCCTCGTAGAGCGCGCGGTCGGCCTCGACGTCGGGGTAAAGCAGGTAGTGCTTGGGGGTGAGGAACGCGTGCGACCAGCTCGACGAGGCGATCAGCGCCACCCGGTACGGGCTCTTCTCGGCGGCCCGCGCGCAGGCTGCTCCGAGATCAAAGCAGCGCCATGGGGCAGGGGAGGGGGGATCGAGCTGGTCTTCCGAAGGAAATTCGCTCAAACCCCTGACGCCCGCCTCTTGCGCGATGACGCGCCGGCCATAGCAATTCACCTGAAATGGAACGACCGGGTAGGGGAAGCCTTTGCGGTCGTAGTCCATGAACAACAGCGTATTCAGAAAGGCGTGGCCGAGGTCGTGGTGCAGCGGCTTGTAAGCGTAGGACACGTCGAACCCGGCTTCCAGCATACTCGTAACCAGATGTTTTCCGCCCTCGCGATGGCCCTCGTAATGGAAGGTCGTATCCGCCGGCTCGTTCCACGCATTGGCGCCGCGACGATATTGCCAAGGGGTCGTCTTCAGCGATTCGTAGGCGAACACGCAAAATGGCGGAATGACGTCTTCCTTGAAGTTTTCGTATTGGTCGTCGCCCCAGATCACGACAAAATCGGGCTTGAACTCGTCCAATACCCGCCGTGCATTGCGGAAGCCGGCAACCAGCGCCTCGCGGTGGCGCCGGGCCGAACTCAGTCCGGCATCATTCCCGTATTCCTCGCGCATCGGCGACGGCCAGCCCGATGGGTGCCGCAGCCGCTCCGGCACTGCGGGATCTTCGAGGGCGCGTTTGAGAATCCAACCCAAACTTTCGTCCGTGCCCGAAAGCGGCGGAAAGTGGGTAACGCCCAGCCCCAAAACCTGCCCCATCTCATCCTCCCTTGCATACCATGAAGCCAGGATAGGCCTTGGCCCAAGGAGGGACAAGGGAAGTTCAATTCGCTTTGTGGCGGCGATTCGACGCCGAGCTCGGAGCGGGGGTCGCGCAAGAACGGCGAATGGGAAGGGATCTGCGGCAAACGCCGCGGAGCGTTGCGGCTTCAGCTCGCCCGTGGCAAGAGACGGCAAGGACTGTGAAGCATCAGAGAGTTTCTGTAATGGCACCACTGCGTGTCAGCCGTCGGGTCATCTTCGCGGTTCCGTTGCTCGCCACGTCGGGTTTGGCGGAACATGCGAGGGCCGCCCTCGAAGGCGACTTCTATGCGTTTCTCTCCACTGTCCGCCGCGACGCCGCAGCGCAGGGGATCCGGACGTCGACGATAGAGCGGGCGCTGCGCAACGCCGAGTTCCTGTCGCACGTCATCGAACTCGATCGCAAGCAGCCGGAACGGCAGCTGACGTTCGGCGAATATCTTGAAAAGGTCGTCACACCACAGCGCATCGAGGACGCACGCGAGCACTTGGCCGAGAACCACGCGCTGCTCGACGGGATTTGGCGGCGCTACAATGTCGAGCCGAGGTTTATCGTCGCTTTGTGGGGGATCGAGAGCGATTTCGGCAACGTGATGGGGAATTACGCGGTGGTCTCGGCGCTTGCCACGCTCGGTTATGACGGGCGGCGCAGCTCCTATTTCCGCGGCGAGCTGATCTCCGCTCTGCGCATCATCGACCAGGGGCATATCGGGGCCGACCATATGATGGGGTCTTGGGCGGGAGCGATGGGGCAGTGCCAGTTCATGCCCTCTACCTTTCTCGGATATGCCGTGGATTACGATGGCGACGGCCGGCGCGATATCTGGAACGACCGC
>Ga0310909_10000022_pt1 | contig 58367 bp, 47 predicted proteins | sample GREbulkMGT000H_FD_203449 | JGI IMG/M metagenome (GOLD analysis project Ga0310909, IMG submission 203449) | Lab enrichment of tropical soil microbial communities from Luquillo Experimental Forest, Puerto Rico - GRE.bulkMG.T000H | ecosystem: Environmental > Terrestrial > Soil > Tropical forest >... | reverse complement strand
AAAAGATAAAGTAGGCCAGGTCCACGGCTCCCTCCTTGATAAGCGACCGCTCAAGCCGCTAGAGTCAAATGGTTAGGCCTAATTCGAAAGGGCAAAATTCCGATGGATGAGTTCACCGACGTGACCTACGAGGTCCAGGACGGCCTCGCCTGGATCACCATCAACCGGCCGGAGCGCTACAACTCCTTCCGCGCGCGCACCGTCGACGAACTCGTGTCGGCGTTCAAGCAGGCCTGGGCCAGTGCCGAGGTCGGCGTCATTGCCCTCACCGGAGCGGGCGACAAGGCGTTCTGCACCGGCGGCGACCAAAAGCAGCGGATGGAAACGGGCGACTACGGGCCCTCGCAGACCGGGCTGTTCGAAGTCGACTCGCTGCACCGCGTGATCCGCGACGTTCCCAAGCCGGTGATCGCGGCGGTCAACGGGTTCGCCATCGGCGGGGGGCACGTCCTGCACCTGCTGTGTGACCTGACGATCGCCGCCGACAGCGCGACGTTCGGCCAGAACGGCCCGCGGGTCGGCTCGTTCGACGCCGGTTTCGGCACGGGCCTGATGGCCCGGGCCGTGGGTGAGAAGCGGGCCCGCGAGATCTGGTTCCTGTGTCGCAAGTACTCGGCTCAGCAGGCCTTCGAGTGGGGCCTGGCCAACAAGGTGGTGCCGGCGGACCAGCTTCGCAAGGAAGTCCGCGCCTGGGCAGATGAGATCCTGAGGCTGTCCCCCACCGCGCTCAAGGTGCTCAAGCAGTCCTTCAACGCCGACACCGAGCACTTCGCCGGCATCGGCCAGATGGCCTACTCCAGCCTCAAGATGTTCAGCGAGACCGCCGAGGCCCGGGAAGGGATCACCGCGTTCAACGAGAAGCGCAGCCCCGACTTCTCCGCCTACCGCGGGAACTGACGTGCAGGCCTTCTCCCGCGGGCTGCTCGACGGCAAGCGCATCCTGATCACCGGCGGCGGTTCCGGCCTCGGCCGCGGAGTCGCCCGCCACCTGGTCGACCACGGTGCCGTCGTGCACCTATGGGGCCGCCGGGCGGCCGTGCTGGAGGAGGCCGCCGAGGAGGTATCAGCAGCTCGCCCCGGCACCGTGCACGTGCGCACCGTCGACGTACGCCGGTTCGAGCAGGTCGACGACGCGATGGAGTCGATCTGGTCCGAGCACGGTCCGCTTACCGGCGTCGTGAACAACGCCGCGGCGAACTTCATCGCCCAGACCCAGGGACTCAGCCCGCGCGCTTTCGAGGCCATAACCGGCACGGTCATGAACGGCTCGTTCCATACGACGCTGGCCGCGGGCCAGCGGTGGATCCGCGACGGCCTCCGCGGCAGCGTGCTGTCCACGCTCACCACCTGGGTATGGACCGGGTCGGCATACGTGGTGCCGTCCGCTATGGCGAAGGCGGCGGTGCACTCGATGACGATGTCGCTGGCGGTCGAGTGGGCGAAGTACGGCATCCGGTTGAACGCGGTGGCGCCGGGACCGATCCCTACCGACTACGCCTGGGAGATGCTCAACCCGACCCAGAGCAGCTCGGTCGGCGCCACGCAGGCCGACCAGGTACCAGCGGGCCGGGCGGGCACGATCGAGGAGCTGGCCAACCTGATGATGTTCCTGCTGTCGGACGCGTGCGACTACCTGACCGGCCAGACGATCGCGATGGACGGCGGCCAGATGCTCGCCGGCCCTGGCACCTTCGCGGGCCTCACCTCGCTGACCGATGCGGACTGGCAGGAGATCAAGGAGAAGAGCCTGGCTGCCACGGCCACGAGCAAGGCCCAGCGCTCGGTCTGACGCCGGTCACCCAGCAAGCGTCGGCCGGTAGGAGTACGACCTGCTCCGGGTCAGCGCGAACTCGAAGATCCCGATCCCGGGCGTGCCGTCCCAGTCGAACGTCGCCAGCCGGTCGGTCAGCGACGAATCCAGCGTGAGCTGCGTGACCGTGCCGTCGAGCGGGTAGACGTCGGACTCGAGGTGATCACGCCCGAGGGCCTGGCCGTGGCGCCCGCCATACCCGCCGCCGGCCATCAGCGCACCGCGCGCGGACGCATCGGTCTCGATCGTGTACACCCTGCCGCCCTCGGTGGTCACCTCGATCGTGCCGGACCTCAGGTCGAGCTGGTCGAACGACAGGTGATGGCGTACGTCGACGACCGGGTCCAGGCCGCCGTCGGTGTGCATCACCGCGCCCTCGAGCAGCAGCCGGCTGCCCGCGCGGTCCTCGACGAGCAGGAAACCGACCGAGCGGTCCGGGAACTGCGCCTGGTACCAGATGTGCAGGCCCTGCCCGCCGCTCATCGTGCGCACGCCGCGGGATCGGTCCCGCTGGCCGTACCAGCCATCGATCCGCTGCCGCACCCCGTCGATGGCGAGCGTCCCGTCATACCACCCGGACTGGAAAAGGTGCTCGAACACCGTGGTCCCGCCGCCGGAGTTGGTAACCGTCACGTCGCCGTACCAGGCAGGCGCGCGGGCCCGCCAGGTCAGGTCGAACTCCAGGCTGGCCGGGTTGGGGCCGAGGGCCACGTGCCAGGTCGTCATCGGCTCGACGACCTGCCAGGAGAGCTGACCGCAGCTCGACCAGTCGGTGGCGCTCAGCTCGCTGGCGAAACGGACGTTGCGCTGCTCGGTCCCGGTGGTGAGGATCGCGAACCCGTCAACGGTGTCGCGCGCCGGGTAGATCCCCAGGCCGAAGATGATCGACGGCGTCGTCGCATCCGTCCGGTGCAGATTGAACACGAACCGGTCGAAGAACCGCTCGGGAAGATCCGTGACGCCCGGCCCCACCAGTTCGTCGTGGAAGCTCTCCATCAATCCTCCCGGCGTTGTCCGCGCGGCGGCAGAATTCCGGCGGCGCGGTGGGCGGCCTCCAGGAACGACCGCACCAGCGCCGGGTCCCCGTAGTAGGGATCGCCGACGCCGCGGACGGCCCGGCGCCGCCCGTACTCGTAAAGCGCCGCGAGTTTCCACAGCGCCACCGCGGTGTACCAGCCGAGGTTGGCGAGATTGGCTCCGGTCCGTTCGGCATACCGGTCGGCGAGCTCCTTGCGGGTCGGGTAGCCGCGCTCCAGCATCGCGACGCCGAGTTCCTCGGTGGGCGTCAGCGGGGCGCCGCGCTCGGGCACCGAGGCCAGGAAGTAGCCGACGTCGAGGAGCGGATCGCCGATCGTGGCCAGTTCCCAGTCCAGTACGGCGGCGATCTCGCCGGGCCGGTCGGCGCAGAGGACGACGTTGCCGATCCGGTAGTCGTTGTGGATGATCGATGCCCCCGACTCGGCGGGCACGTGCGCGGCCAGCCAGGCGTCGATCTCCGCGAAATGCGGCGGCGGCTTCCCGTCGTCGTCCGCCACCAGGCCGCCGATCCGGCGGCGGTGGCGCTCGTTGAAGCCCTCCGGGCGCCCGAAGTCGGCCAGTCCCGCGGACCGCCAGTCCACGGCGTGCAGGCCCGCGAGCGTATCGGCCAGCGCCTGGCCGATACGCCGCCGGAGCGCGGGCGAGTCCAGGGGCGGCGGCGTGCCGGTGGTGACTACCGGGCCGGCGGCGAAGCTCATGGCGTAGAACGGCACGTCGATGACCTCGCCGGCCTGGGCGGTGGCGAGCAGCCGCGGGACCGGCACCGCCGTGTCCGCGAGCGCCCCGATGAGACGTGCCTCGCGCATCATGTCGTGGGCGCCCGGCGGGGTGGGCGGCGGCGGCGGACGGCGGACGACAACCCGGCGCGAGCCATCCGAGACCAGGAAGGTGAGGTTGGAATGCCCGTCGCCGATCGGCCGGGTCGTGACATCTCCCCGGGTCAGCCCGCGCGCCTCGAGGAAGGTGGCCAGCTTCGCCCGCGTTTCCGGCGTCCAGTCCCAGCGCATCGGCGCCTGCTCACTTCCCGGTGAAGCGGGGCGGGCGCTTCTCCTTGAATGCGGCCAGCGCCTCAGGCATGTCCATGGTGCAGGTGAGCAGCGCCTGGCCGCGGTTCTCCAGCTCCAGCGCCGCGGCGTATGACGTGATCTCCTGGTTGCGCTGGATCGCGCGCTTGGACATCCGGACGCCGCCGGGCGAGTTCGCGGCGATCAGCCTCGCCAGCGCGACGGCCTCGTCGTACAGGCGGTCGGCGGGAACGACGCGGTTGGCCAGCCCGATCGCGACGGCCTCCGCCGCGTCTACGATGCGCCCGCTGAAGCCGATCTCGGCCGCCCTTCCGGGGCCGATCAGCCGGCTGAGGTTGTACGACGTGCCCAGCTCGCCCATGGACAGCCCCACCCTCAGGAACGCGGCGCTGAACTTTGCCGTGGGCGAGACCAGGCGGATGTCGGCCGCCAGCGCCAGAGCCAGGCCGCCGCCGATGGCCGCCCCGTGCACCGCGGCGATGACCGGGAAGGGCAGGTGCCGGATCGCCTGGATGCCGCCGGTTGCGGTCTCCTGGAACTCCAGGAACTCGCGCACCCCCATCCGGGTGATCACGTCGAGCTCGTCGAGGTCGAAGCCGGCGCAGAACGCGCGCTCGCCGGCCCCGGTGAGGATCAGCGCACGCAGCCGGCTGTCCCGCAGCGCGCCCGCGGCCAGGCCGTACTCGGTGAACATCCGCACGGTCTGGGCGTTCATCCGCTCCGGGCGGTTGATCCGGAGCACGCCGATACCGGCCTCGGCCACCTCGAAGGCCAGCGCCTGCAGGTCGGGGAAATCCGTGGACCCGGTCATGGTCGACGTCATCGCGGTCAGGCTCCGGTGAAGACCGCAGGCCGCTTCTCCTTGAATGCGGCCAGCGCCTCCGGCATGTCCGCGCTCCGGGTGAGGAGCGCCTGGCCGCGGTTCTCCAGCTCCAGCGCCGCGGCGTACGACGAGATCTCCAGGTTCGCCTGCAGCGCCCGCTTGGAAAGCTGCACACCGCCCGGCGAGTTCGCGACGATCGCCCCGGCGAGGGCCAGCACGTCATCGAGCAGCCGGTCCGGCTCGCTGACCCGGTTGACCAGCCCGATCGCCAACGCCTCGTCGGCGGCCACCATCCGGCCCGTGAAGCAGATCTCGCTGGCGCGGGCCGGCCCGATCAGCCTGGTGAGCAGCCAGGACGCGCCGAGGTCACCGGCCGACAGGCCGATCCGGACGAACGCGGCGTTGAACTTCGCGCTGGTCGACGCGAACCGGATGTCCGCGGCGAGCGCCAGCGACAGTCCTCCGCCCGCCGCGGCTCCGTTGACCGCGGCGATCACCGGAACCCGCATCCCTCGGACCGCGAGCAGCGCCCGGGCAGCCCGTTCCTGCTGGTCCAGCATCCCGAGCGCGCCGAGGCCCGGCAGCTCGTCGGCGTCGGCGAGGTCGTAGCCCGAGCAGAACGCCCGGCCCGCCCCGGTGAGCACCACGACCCGGCAGCCGTGCTCATGGTCGAGCGCAACCGCCACCCGCTCAAGCTCGTCGAACATCACGTTCGTCATCGCGTTGTACCGGTCCGGCCGGTTCAGGGTGACCATCACGACGCGGGGCGTCGCCTCGTCGAGCGCGAGGGTCTCGTACTCGGTGTCCAGGCTCTTCATCACTTCCACCTCACGCGCGATCGCTCCGGTCTCGGACCTATCATAAGCCATGTGTTAATGGTTAGGCCATATAGCCAGCCACGCCGTAACGCCGCTTCACGCTGGACAACGTCGTTGAGGATGGCGAATGCTAACTTAGGTATGACCAAATATCCCGACTGCGGAGGCATCTCATGGCCGCTGAGCCAGCGACCGCGGAATCCGGGCCGCGCAGGCGCGCCGTCCAGCTGACGCCCTTGCAGGTCCCGAAGGCGCCCGACGTACTGGCCGACGACCTGCGCGAACGGATCCTCCGCGGGGACTTCCCCGAAGGCACGGCGCTGCCGCCGGAGCGCGAGCTCGTCAACCAGACCCGGATGAGCCGCGCCACCATCCGCGAAGCGCTGCGGATCCTGGAGGTGCAGGGACTCGTCCGGGTCAAGACCGGACGCGCCGGCGGGGCATACGTATCCCGGCCCGACCCGGACTCGGTGGCCGACTCGGTGGACCTCCTGATCCGGGCCCGGCGGATCAGGATCCCGGCGCTGCTCGAGACCCGCGAGGCGATCGAGCCGTTCTGCGCCCAGCTCGCCGCGCAGCACCGCACCGACGAGGACCTCGGGCGCCTCGAAGCGGCGAACGAGGCCATGGCCACCGCCGGCACGCTTGCCGAGTTCCTGCAGGCCAACGTCGACTGGCACGTGGCGGTTGCTGTCGCCGGCCACAACGAGCTGCTGACGGGCTTCATGCGGGCCCTCTCCCGCGCCATCTATGCCTCCACCGACAACCAGGGCTTCGTCGACGACGATGTGCGCCAGACCACCCTGCGGGCCCACCGCGCGGTCACCAAGGCCATCCGGGCTAAGGACCCCGAGGCGGCCAGGCGGCGGATGAGCCGCCACGTTCACTTCTATGCCGAGGCGGTCATGGAGGTCGAGGACCGGACCGCAATCGAGGTGCCCGGGGACTGATCTGTCACGGCATGCTGAGTACCTGGTCGATCCAGTCGAGGATGCTGGCCACCACCTCGTCGCGGTTGGTCTCGTTGAGAATCTCGTGCCGGGCGCCGGGGTAGGTGCGCACGGTGACGTCGGCGAGCCCGGCGGCGCGGTAACGGTCGACCAGGACGTTCAGCAGGGCGAGGTTGGCGTTGACCGGGTCCAGTTCGCCCGCGGCGATATAGACCGGGAGGTCGGGGCGTATCGCGGCTACCTGGCCGGGGTCGGCCATCCGGCGGGCACCGGCGAACATGTCCTTGGCGGCGTCGGTGTCGATCCCGAACCCGCACCGAGGGTCGGCGATATAGGCGTCGACGATCTCCTCGTCCCGGGACAGCCAGTCGAACTCGGTCCGCGCCGGCTCGAAGGCGGCATTGAACGCGGCGAGATCGATGGGCTTGTCGAGGTCGAGCGCCGGCTCGAGAAGATCCAGCGCGGTGGTCCCGGTCAGCACGACGGCGTCGACCCGGTCGTTGTGATCGAGCAGGTACTGCTGAACGGCGAAGGAGCCCATGCTGTGCCCGAGCAGCACCAGCGGCAGGCCGGGCTGCTCGTCGCGGACCCGGGACACGAGCAGATCGATGTCCTCGACCAGCCGGGTCCAGCCGTCCGGCCCCAGCTGGCCGAGTTCGTCCGCGGATCGCGCGGTGGCGCCGTGGCCCCGGTGGTCCTGGCCGTAGACCACTAGGCCGCCTTTGGCGAGGGCGCCGGCGAGAGCGCTGTAGCGCAGCACGTGTTCACCCATGCCGTGGGTGAGTTGTACGGCCCCGCGAGGCTGGCTGGCCGGGTCCCACCGGTAGCTGACGATCTCGAGGCCGTCTTTCGCTGGATAAGTGAAACGTGCCGACGGTTCCATCGGATTCTCCTGTCCTAGTCGGTCATTGTCCCGTGCTGCGGAGCCATCTCCCGATCGCATCCCAGGGCCTACTGCTCCTTGCGCAGGGTGAGCACTTCATCGAATCCTTCCCGCAGGCAGGTTTCGAAGATCTCAAGGTCGCTGATCACGTCCGGGTCCACGTTCAGGCCGATGCAGCAGGTGCCGTCGTAGGAGATCATCGCGACCATGGCGGCCACCCCGGGACGAGGACCGAGTGGATACAGGCCGGTTACCCGGGCCCCGGCCAGGTACACCGGATGCCCCATCCCGGGAATGTTGGACGCCTGGACGTCGGACACGTTCGTCATTCCGGCGGCGAGCTCGATGACGGCGGCCGTCGGGAGCCGGCTCAGCGCAGGCGCGACGAGGTCGAGGAACCCGATGGCCGGTTCGGCCCGGGCGGTGACGACGAACTCGCGGATGAGCTCGATGCGGGCGCGGGGATCCGGTTCGCCGACCGGGGCGGCGAATCTCGCGCCGGCGAACCGGTTGCCGCCCATCGGGTCGTCGCTGGTGCGCAGCGAGACCGGGATCCCGATCGGCATCAGGTCGACCGGGATGCCGTGGTGCTCGTGGTAGCGCCGGAACGCCCCGAGCAGCCCGGCCAGGAACGCATCGTTCACCGAGCCGCCCGCTGCCTTCCCGGCGGCCTTCAGGTCGCTCAACGGCACATCGTGCAGAACGAACCGGTAGCCGACGCCTCCGCCGCCGCGCAGCAGCGGCGACCGTTCGGCCGGCGGGGGCGTGAGGACGCGGCGCAGCGAGAGACCGAACCGCAGCGTGTCGCCGGCGACGGCGGCCGGGTTCCGCACGGTGCGGCCGATGAGCTTGACGGAGTCGCCACTGCGCCTGATGAAGTCGGCTGGGGCATCGGTGAGCCGTTGGCGCAGGCGGGTGGCCAGCAGGCTTTTCGGGGTCAGCAGCGGCCGGGGCGCGGCCCGCGGCGCGAGCTGGTGGTCGCCGGGCTCGGGAGCGCGGCTGTGCGCGAGCGTGAGCAGCTGGATCAGGCCAATGCCGTCGGAGAGGCTGTGGTGGACCTTGAGCAGGTAGCCGGCCCGGCCGTCCTGGAGGCCCTCGATGAGCACGGCCTCCCAAGGCGGTCGTGCCTTGTCCAGCGGTCGCGCCAGGATCCCCTGGGCCAGGTCGAGCAGCTGGCGCATCGTGCCCGGCGCGGGCAGCCGCACCCGCTGCAGGTGGTAGCCGACCTCGAAGTGCGGGTCGGGTGACCAGGCCGGCGGGAACAGAGGCAGCAGCGGCTCGACGGCCCGCTCGCGCAGCCGGGGGATCTGCTGGCTGACGCGGTCGTGCGCGGCGACCAGCCGATCCCAGTCCGGCTCCCGGTCAAGGATCTCCAGCAGTACCCCTGTCGACCGGGTACGGGGGTCGGCCTCGGCCCGCCACATGAGGGCCTCCCAGGCGCTCATGTCCGCCGGGCCGCCCCACGCGGCGCCTTCCGCATCGTGTGGCATTCAGCTCGCCTCGCTCGGTTCAACTCCGGGCGCCACGGAGGCGGCCCCGTGATCCTTCTCATCGGCGCGGTCGGCGGCGCCGGTGACCTCGAGAATGAGACGGGCGACCTGCTCGGGGGCGTCGGACATCGGAACGTGGCCCACCCCGGGCAGCCTGACGAGCTCGGCGGCCGGGACGCGTTCCAGCAGGGGGATGCCGTTGCGCTCGAACGGGATGATCCGGTCTCGCTCCGCCCAGACCACCCGGATCGGGCAGTCCGGGTCCGCCGGCAGGTATTCCAGCGGGTGCTTCGTGATCACCCGCAGCAGCGGGGCCACCACTGGGGAGTCCTTCATCGCCCGGATCGAGGCCGCGAACTCGGCCGGATCCATGCGGTCGGGGTGCTCGACCTGCGTCGCGAGCAGCAGCCGCCGCGCCCACCGCCGGCGGGCGATCGCGTCCGCGCGGCCGGCCTGCCCAGCAAGCAGAACGAACGACAGCCGCATCCCGGTGGCGACAGTGGTCATACGCGCCGCCGACCGCCACGCGCCGGCCGGGCCGAACACGACGACCGACCGGGCCCGTCCGCGGCGGGCCAGCTCCAGGGCGGTCCACCCGCCGAGCGAATTGCCGGCGATGTGCGCTCGGTCGATCCCAGCCCGGTCGAGCTGTTCGACGACCCCGTCGACGAGCGCCTGGATAGACGGGGCCGCGCCCGCGGCGAGCCGCTCGGCTCCGCAGTGGCCGGGAAGGGTCGGTGCGAATACTGCGTGCCCGCGCTCCAGTAGCGGCAACACCGGGCGCCACACCCGCCAGGTGCCGCCGACGCCGTGCAAGAGCACCAGCGGCGTTCCGGAGCCCCCGGCGTACGAGGGCGTCACCGGAATGGCCTCTGGCGCCGCTCCCTGCTCGGAACCTCGGCGTCGTCGGCCCTTCACCAGCCCTCCCCGTGGAGTTCGTGTCCGGGTGCGACTCCGAGCAAGCCGCGGTAGGCGTCCTGGACGGTGGCGCCGTGCCATAGCACGTTGTCCACCTCTTGAGCGATCTGCATATCCACCCCGGCCTCGGCCGCCAGCTTCATGATCACCGGGGCGGCCTTGACCCCCTCCGCGACCTGCCTCATCCCGGCCAGTACCTCCCCGATGGACTTGCCCCGGCCCAACTCCTCGCCGACGTGCCGGTTGCGGCTCAGCGGGCTGAAACAGGTCACGATGAGGTCACCCGTACCAGCAAGACCGGAAAAGGTCAGCGGGTCACCGCCGAGCGCCTCACCGAGACGGCGCATCTCCCGCACCGCCCGGGTGATCACCATCGCCTTGGTGTTGTGGCCCGCCCCGGCCCCGTCGGCCATCCCGGCCGCGATCGCGAAGACATTCTTCAGCGCGCCGGCGATCTCCACGCCCACCACGTCGGTCGTGGAGTAGATCCGGAACCGGGAGGTACGGAACAGGTCGGCCAACCGGGCCGCCAGGTTCTGGTCCGGCATGGCGATCGTGGCGGCCGCGGCGTAGCCGGCCATGACCTCCTTGGCGATGTTGGGCCCGGCGAGCACGCCGGCCGGGTGCCCCGGGAGCACCTCTGCCACGATCTCGGTCATCCGGTGGTCGGTGACCTGTTCCAGCCCCTTGACCAGGCTGACAATCGGGATCCACGGGCGCACGTGCGGCACAACCTGCTCGAGGACTCCCCGGAAGCCGTGCGAGGGGACACCCATGACCAGGACGTCGGCATCGTGCACGGCCTGCTCCAGCGAGTCGGTCGCGCGCAGGCCGTCGGTCAGCGGGATGTCGCCCAGGTAACGGCTGTTCCGGCCGCGCTTGTCGATCTCCTCGGCGACCTCCGCCGAGCGGACCCAAAGCACCGTCGGGGCGCTCCTGGCCACGATCGACGCCACCGTCGTCCCCCACGAGCCGCCGCCCAGGACAGCTACCCGGGGTTGTCTGCGGTTCATCCCTCAACTCACCTCCCTGAACAGTTCGGGGGTCGCCGGCCGCGTCAGCGGCTGGCGCCCTGGCCATAAGCCTAGGACACAAATGCTTGAATGGATAGACCAAATTGCGCTAGACTGACTTGCGTTCCAAAACGGCCAGCATCCGCCACGGCTTCGACGCGGTGACCGACCGCCCAGGGCTACCCAGAGGCGGGGCCTGCGCCATCTTGAAGGGCAGTCCATTGACCACACTCGACACGTTGCTCGAGGAGATCCGTACCGGCCCGTCCGGCCCGCGGATCGCCGCCTTCTTCGACTTCGACGGAACGCTGATCGACGGCTACTCGGCAGCGGCGCTCTACTCACACCGACTGCGCAACTTCGAGATCGGACCTGCCGAGGCTGCGCACACGGTGCTCGCCAGCCTGCGCGGCTCCCTCAGCGAGGACCAGTTCGCCGAGCTGGTGGAGCGCGGCATCCGAGGGTGGGCGGGCCGGGCCGACGACGACCTGACCGAGCTGGGAGAGCGGCTGTTCGTGCAGAGCATCGCGGCGACGCTGTTCCACGACGCCTGGCGGTTGATCAAGGCACACCAGCGGCGTGGCCACACGGTGGCGATCGCCACCTCCGCCACCCGGTTCCAGGCCGGTCCGCTGGCGAGGCGGCTCGGGGTCGAGCACCTGCTGTGCACCGAGCTGGAAACCGAGGACGGTATCCTCACTGGCCGGCTGGCGGGCCGGACCCTGTGGGGTCCCGGCAAGCTCGCCGCGGTGCGTACGTTCGCTGCCGGGCACGGCATCGATCTGGCCGCCAGCCACGGTTACGCCAACGGCGACGAGGACGTGCCTTTCTTGCAGGCCGTGGGACACCCCCATCCGGTCAACCCGCAGAAGCGGCTGGCCAAGGAGGCTTCCGCCCTTGGCTGGCCTGTGCTCCACTTCAAGAGGCGGTCCCGTCGGCTGGACCCAGCGCCGGCTCTCCGCACCGCGGCCATGTACGGCAGCCTGCTGGGGGCCAGCGGAACGGGCCTGACCATGGGCCTGCTGAACCGCAACCGGCGGCGCGGCGTCGACGTGGCCACCTCCGTGTTCGGGGACCTGGCCGGCGCCGTCGGCGACATCAGGATCAACGCCGTCGGACAGCAGCACCTGTGGTCACACCGTCCCGCGGTGTTCTTCATCAACCACCAGAGCGCGCTGATCGACCTGGTCGTCACCAGCAGGCTGCTGCGCGACGGGTTCACCTTCGTGGCCAAAAAGGAGATCGCGCGGGTCCCGGTGATCGGGCAGTTGTTCCAGATGGCCGATGTCGCGTTTCTCGACCGTGCCGATCGCGCCAAGGCCATTGCGGCCTTGCAGCCGGCCCTGGACAGGTTGCGCGCGGGCACGTCGGTGGTGATCTCCCCGGAGGGCACCCGGTCGGTGACCCCGGCAGTCGGTCCGTTCAAGAAGGGCGGCTTCCACCTGGCGATGCAGGCCGGCGTGCCGATCGTGCCGATCGTCATCCGCAACGCCGGGGAGATCATGTGGCGGGATGCCAAGATCGCGCAGAGCGGCACCATCGACGTGATCGTGCACCCGCCGATCCACACCGGCGGCTGGACACGAGAAGACCTCGACGCCGCCGTGGCGAAGGTCCAGCAGCTCTACGTCGACACGCTGGAGGACTGGCCCGGCGCGGAGCGTGTTGAGTCCGGAGAGTCAGACGCGCCCCCCGGCCGCGCCGCCCCGGCCGGGGCGGCCCCAAACCGGCGGAGGCTGGTCGACGCGACAGGCACGTCATGAGCGCTACCCACCACGCCTTGGATCACTTCGGCGGAGGCACGCTCCACCGGAGCGGTGCGCGCGTCCTGCTGAGCCGAGTCGGCCTGACCATGGACTCGACGGAACCGCTGCCGTCGGATTCCGCCGAGGTCGCCAACCTGCTCGGGGCGGCAGCCTTCCGGAGCCAGGTGCGCGACCTGGCCGGACGGCTCGGCCGGCCAGAAGAGGATGTACTGGCCGAGGCGGCCGGCGACCTGCGGGAGATGTCGGCCACCCACAACGAGGCCGTGATCGCGCAGTGGCAGCGGTTCGGCCGGTGGATGCGGCGCGGCTACGACACCCTGCTCGACGAGGAAGCACTCGGCGGGCTGCGCGAGCTGAATCGCAAGCACTCCCTGATCTTCTTGATCTCGCACCGCTCCTACCTCGACGAGTGGGTGCTGCTACCCGCGCTGCTCTCGTCGGGTATCTCGCCCCCCTACGGGCTGGCCGGAGCGAACCTGAACTTCTTCCCGCTCGGCACGGTGGCCCGGCGCACCGGCGTCGTCCATATCCGCCGGTCCACGAGTGACGCACCGGTGTACCGGCTGGCCCTGCGGGCCTACATCCGCCAGCTCATGGCTGACCGGGCGAACCTCGTCTGGTCGATCGAGGGTGGCCGTTCCCGCACCGGCAAGCTCCGCCCGCCCCGGTACGGCCTTCTGCGTTACGTGGTGGACGCGGTGGAGGCGGTCGATGCGCCAGAGGCCCTGGTCGTGCCGGTGTCGATCGTCTACGACCAGCTGCCGGCGCACGAGGTCTCGCTGATGATCTCCGAGGCCAGGGGGCTGGGCAAGCAGCCCGAGAATGTGCGGTGGCTGCTGGGCTACGCCCGGGGGCTGCACAACCGTCTCGGCCGGGTATATGTCGACCTCGGGCAGCCGCTGCGATTGCGGGAGCGGCTGACCGAGCTGCGCGTCGACGATCCGGCGGAGACGCATGCCGTCGAGCGGATCGCGCTGGAGATATCGCACCGGATCAACCAGGCGACGCCGGTGACGCCCACCGCGGCCGTGTGCGTGGCGCTGCTCGCCGCCGATCGGGCCCTGACCATGGCCGAGGTGCTGGCTACCGTCGCGCCGCTGGCCGACTACCTGCGGCGCCGCGACTGGCCGGTGGCCGGCGCGGCCAGCCTCACCGACCGCTCCACCGTGCGCCGGGCGCTGCAGGAGCTCGTGGCCTCCAGCGTACTCACCTGCTACTCCGGCGGTCCGGAGACGGTGTGGGGGATAGGTGCCGACCAGCACCTGGTGGCGGCCGTGTACCGCAACAGTGCGATCCACGTGCTGGTAGTGCGGGCGATCGCCGAGCTCGCGCTGGTGGCCGTCGCGCGGCGTCAGGACGGATCCGGGCGCAGTGCCTGGGACGAAGCCTTGCGCCTACGGGACCTGCTGAAGTTCGACTTTTTCTTCGCCCGGCGGCGCGACTTCGCCGCCGAGCTACAAGCAGAACTGGCGCTAATCGACCCCGGCGCCGGCCAGGTGGGCGCCGAGATAAGCCCGGACGACGCGCAGCGGTGGCTGGAACGCCTCCAGCCGCACGTGGCGCACCTGGTACTGCGCCCGTTCCTCGACGCCTACTGGCTGGTTGCCGAGCAGTTGGCCGCGGCCGACGCCTCGGAGGAGTTCGACGAGCAGCAGTTCCTCGCCCGGTGCCTGCGCGTGGGCCGACAGTGGGCACTCCAGCGCCGGCTGGCCAGCGAGGAGTCTGTCTCGGCCGAGATGTTCCGGACCGCGCTGCAGCTGGCCCGGCACCGCGGCCTCATCGCATCCGACGATCCTGCCCTCAGCAAACGCCGAAGGGCCTTCGCCGACGAACTTCGCGAGGTGCGGCGGTACGTCGCCGAGATCGCCGACATCGCAAGCCGCAAGGGGACGGAGTGAGAGGCTGGCATGCTGTCCTTCGCCTTCAGCCCGGAGCAGGAAGAATACCGCGCCCAGCTGCGCAAGTTCACGATGGCCGAGCTCGCGCCCCGGTACATCGAGCGCGCCGCGCGCTCGGAATTCTGCTGGAACGCACACCGGCAACTGGCCGAGCTCGGCGTCCTCGGCATCGGCCTTCCCGAGAAGTACGGCGGGACCGGGGCGCTCGACCCTGTGACGCTCGGCCTTGCCGCGGAGACGCTGGCCTACGGTGACGTGAACGTCGCATCCGCTCCGGTGCTCTCCGGCCTCGTCGCCGCCCAGCTCGCGGCAAACGGCCAGGACGCCGTCGTCGACGAGTGGTTGCCTCAGCTGATCGCCGGCGACGTCGTCGCGGCGATCGCCGTCACTGAGCCCTCCTGTGGTTCGGATGTCTCTCGCCTGCGCACGGAGGCGCGCAGGGTCCCCGGCGGCTGGCGGATCCGCGGCGAGAAGATTGCGATCACCCTCGCCACGGCGGCGTCGATGGCGCTGGTCTACGCCCGGGAGCCCGGGTCACAGGGGTACCGGGGCATCAGCTGCTTCGCCGTCCCGCTCGACGCCAAGGGCGTCACCCGCACGCACACGCCGGGCATGGGGTGCCTGCCGCTGTGCTGGGGCCAGCTGTCCTTCGACGACGTCTTCGCTCCGGAGGACCACGTCGTGGGGGAGCCGGGCCGGGGCTTCGCGGGTGCCATGGAGCACTTCGACTTCAGCCGGCCCGCGCTCGGCCTGCTGTGCCTCGGAGCAGCCCAGGCGAGCATCGACGAAGCATGTACGTGGGCCGCCCAGCGCGAGGCTTTCGACCGGCCCTTGGCTGCCTTCCAGGGCGTCTCCTTTCCCCTTGCGGAACACGCGACGTACATGGAGGCAGCTCGCTGGCTGTGTTACCGCTCGCTGTGGGCGCGGGAGGCCGGGGAGAAGCACACGCACTTCGCCGCGATGTCCAAGTGGTGGCCGCCGATCGTGGCCAAGGACGCGATCGAGACGGCGATCGTCACGTTCGGCAACCTCGGGTATTCGACCGAGATGCCTCTCCAGCAGAGGTACCGCGACGTCGCGAGCTACCTGATCGCTGACGGGACCGCCAGCATCCAGAAGCGGATCATCGCCACCACGATGATGGGCAAGGCGGCAGCTCTGTGACAGCCACGGAGACGCCGCCCGCCACTCCGAAGCTGGGGGTGGCGGTCAACGAGGCTCTGCTCATCCCCGACCCGGCGGCGCGGCGGCGGATCCTGGACCACATCGCCGTTGCCGGCCTGGACCACGTCACCACCGGTGACCACATCAGCTTCCAGGGCGGCACAGGCTTCGACGGCCTGGCGTCGGCGACGTCGATCCTCGCCGCCCACGACACCCTCGCGGTGCTGGTCGGCGTCTACCTCGCGGGACTGCGACATCCCATGATGACGGCGAGGCAGCTCGCGACCATCTCCCAGATAGCGCCTGCCCGGCTGATACTCGGAGTCGGTGTCGGAGGCGAGGACCGCAGCGAGATCTCGAACGCCGGCGTGGACCCCGTGACGCGAGGACGCAGGCTGGACGAGACCCTCGAGGTACTGCGAAGGCTAGCCACCGGCGAGGCCGTCGACCATCAGGGACAGTTCTTCTCGCTCAGCAACGCCCGCATCCTGCCCCCGCCGGATCCGCGGGTCCCGCTGGTCATCGGCGGCTCGGGCGACGCCGCCGTCCGGCGCACCGCCACGTACGGCGATGGCTGGCTGGGTATCTTCTGCTCGGCTCGCCGGTTCGGTGAGACCGTCGAGCGCATCCGCGACGCCACGGCCGAGCTGGGGCGTCCGGCACCGTGGTGGTTCGGCCTGAGTATGTGGTGCGGCCTGGGCTCCGACGGGGACCGTGCCCGCGAGCTGCTCGGTCGGCGGATGCAGGCGCTCTACAACCAGCCGCCGGAGAGATTCCAGCATGTCACGGCCGCGGGGACGCCCGTACAGGTCGCCGAGAAGCTCGCGCCCTTCGTCGCGGCCGGTGCCGAGCACCTGACGATCGTCACGGTCGCCGACTCCGTCCACGACGGCATTGACCTGGCCGCCGAGGTGCGTCGCCTGCTCCAGGCCGAGTTCGCGCCGGTCGGCTGAGGAGGCTATGTGCGCGCAATCGTGATGAAGGAATACGGCGGCCCGGAGTGCCTCGGGCCGGCTGAGCAGCCGGATCCCGTGGCCGATCCGGGCTGGGCGGTGGTACGGCTGCGCGCTGCGGCCCTCAACTGGCACGACGTCCTCGTGCGCCAGGGCAGGTACCAGTCCCCTCTGCCCCACGTCCCAGGGGCGGACGGTGCGGGGACCGACGTGGAGACCGGGGAGGACGTCCTCATCGTGCCGTCACTGTGGTGGGGCGACGACGAGTCGGCGCCGGGTCCCTCCTGGGAGATCCTCGGCGACCATCGCCCGGGCACCTACGCCGAGATGGTGCGCGTCCCCCGTGAGTGTGTCGTGCCCAAGCCGTCCGGACTGTCGTGGCCGGAGGCGGCCGCGCTGCCGCTGGTGGGTCTGACCGCCTACCGGGCGCTGTTTCCCCGGGCCCGGCTCGCACCGGGCGAGTCACTGCTGGTCCTCGGGGCGGGTGGTGGTGTCGCCACGATGGCCGTCTCGCTCGCCTCGGCCGCAGGGTGCACCGTCGTGGTCACCTCGTCCTCGCCGGACAAGGTGAGCCGGTCCCAGGAGCTGGGAGCCTCGGCGGGGGTCCTCTACGCCGACCCGTCGTGGCCGCAGGCGGCGCGGGAACTGTCACCTGGCGGGCACGGCTTCGACGTCGTCCTCGACTCGGTCGGGACCTGGCAGCAGTCGATTGGCGCGCTGCGCCCGGGCGGCCGGCTCGTCGTCCTGGGCGCCTCCCGCGCCGAGCACGCGAACCTCGACGTGCGGCGATTCTACTTCGGCCAGTTCGACCTGCTCGGCACCACCATGGGCAGTACCCGCGACTTCGCCGGCCTGCTCGCCATGCTCGACGCCTATGACATTCCTGCCCCCGTCATCGACCGGACGTTCCCCCTGGACGAAGCCGCCGCCGCACACGCCTATCTCGAGACCGGCGCCGGCTTCGGCAAGGTGGTCCTCCAGATCGCCTGAACGCCGGCCGCGACACATCCCGTCAAGGAAAGAGGACCCATGACTGGCCGCGTTCGCTACGAGGTGGACGACCGAGGCGCCGCCTTCGTGACCCTCGACGCCCCGGAGTCGCGCAACGCCCTGAGCGACGACCTTCTCGACGATCTCCTCGACGCGCTCGAGCGAGCCCGTGCCGATGACGCCGTGCGGGTCGTGGTGCTCACCTCTTCACACGACCGGGTCTTCTCCTCCGGAGGAGACCTGAAGGCGTTCGCCGGCGATACCCCGGCAATCGGCAAGTACGCCGGACTGGACCGCTTCCCGCGCCTGTACAGGCTCATCGGCGGCCTAGGCAAACCCGTGATCTGCGCCGCGAACGGCGACGTGCTGGCCGGCGCCTTCGGCCTGGCCCTTGCCTGTGACCTCGTCATCGCCCGGGAAGGCGTCCGCTTCGGCTGCCCGGAGATCAACGTGGGCGTGTTCCCGTTCATGATCTCTGCGCTGATCTACCGCAACATCGACCGGATGAAGGCCAACGAGCTGATGATGCTCGGCGAGCCGATCGACGCGGCGGAAGCGCAGCGACTGAACATCGTCAACGCCGTCGCCCCGCTCGAGAGCTTCGAGGAGGTGGTTCGTGAGTGGGCGCACAAGGTGGCGAGCAAGTCACCGCTCCTCATGCGCCTGGGCAAGAACGCCATCGACGCTACCCGGGACATGAGCCTGCCCGGCGCGCTGGAGGCGCTGCGCGCACAGCTCGCGCTGGCGTTCACCACCGAAGACATCGTGGAGGGCGTCGCAGCCTTCCGGGAAAAGCGCGAAGCCGTATGGAAGATGCGCTGAGCCTGCCGCTGGCTTATCCTTCGGCCTGCGGTCTACGGCCCATGTTAAGGAGCCGTTGTTCAAACTCGGCCCACGTCCGGCTCCACTCCGCCAGCGGGCCAAGGATCTGCTCAAGTGCCGCAAGCTGCTCATCGAACGAGGACAGCTGGGACTTTAGCGCCTCGATGCTGCGCCGCTGCGCAGCGATGCTGCCGGCGATCGAGGACATCTGCGTTGCCGACAGGGCGCCAGGCAACGGAAGCGCGTCGGCCGGCGGGGGAAGGCGTCCACCAAACCCGGCCAGGCCGTGCAGCATGTCGGTGGCCTTCCGGAGTTGCCCGGTGAACTCCTGGACCAACTGGGGAAGCGCCGCGGATGCGCCCTGCTGATCGTCGGTCATCGGCGTAGTCCTTCCGCCATGCTCAGAAGCCGTCGCCCACTGTGCGATCATTCCCGGTTGGTGGCGGCTCGATCACTAATCTGTGAGAAGGCGTCCGGCACGGCCAGAATCACGACCACGATGCCAATGGGCTTCACGGGCTCCCTGGTGCCGCTGGTAACGGCAGTACCGGATAATGCCAACTGGTCCCGAGGTGACGCGTGGGCCTAGCCTGAGCCGAAAGGAAACGACGCGGCGCTCAAGGGACCATCACTCCGTGATGCTGTGCCGCCCGCCTCTTCCCCGGCTTCCAGGTGGCCAGGCTTGCCGGTTCGCTGCCGGTGCGCAAGGCGCGCCCGGGAGGCGGCGATCTCGCCGAGCGCGGCCTGCCGTCCCTCGAAGCCGGTCGTCGAGGTGGACTTGCCCGGCTCGAGTGCCTTGTAGACGTCGAAGAAATGGTGGATCTCGCTGCGCAGGTGGCCCGGCATGTCGTCTAGGTCCCGCACCTGGTCCCAGCGCGGGTCCCCCAGCGGGACGCAGATGATCTTGGCGTCGGGGCCCATCTCGTCTTCCATCCAGAAGATCCCGATCGGCCGGGCGCGGACCCAGCATCCGGGGAAGACCGGCTCCTCCAGCAGGACCAGGGCGTCCAGCGGGTCACCGTCCTCGGCAAGGGTGTCCGGGACGAAACCGTAGTCGGCCGGGTAGACGGTGGCGGAGAACAGCCGCCGGTCCAGGTGCAGCACATGCCGGTCGTGGTCGAACTCGTACTTGTTCCGGCTGCCCCGGGGTACCTCGATGACGACCTCGACCGCGTCGGCGCTCAGGTCCTCGGCGGTGCCTTCAGCCGCCGGTCCGGTCGGGACCGGCTCGCTGACCCCGGCCAGCTGGGTGATCCGGTCCGCCGGGATCTGCGGCCACAGCCCGGCCAGCAGCCGGGAGAACACTTCCTCGCTGGTCCCCACGCCGTCCACCACCAACAGCTGGTCGCGGCGGCCGAACCAGTCCAGAATGGGCTGGGTCTGCTCGTCGTGCAGGGTCAGTCGGCGGGTGACGGCCTCCTCGGTGTCGTCGGCGCGCCGCTGCACCACCCCGCCGCACGCCCCGCAGGTCCACGTCTCCAGCCCGCGGGCCCGCTCCACGCTGTAGATGCGGCCGCAGCCAGCGCATACCCGGCGTGCCAGCAGCCTGGCCCGGGCCATCTCCAGCGGCACGTCGATGACTGCGGCGCGGTCCAGCGTGCCGTCCGCAAGGATCCCAGCCAGCGCCTCGGCCTGCTCCACGGTCCGGGGGAAGCCGTCCAGGACGAAGCCGCCGCTGCGTGCGTCCGCCGCAGCCAGGCGCTCCGCAACGAGGGACACCACGAGATCGTCATCCACCAGCTCGCCGCGTTCCATGGTTTCCCGGGCTCGCAGGCCCGCCGGGGACTCGGACCTTACCGCTTCGCGGAGGACGTCGCCCACCGAGATGTGCGGGACGACGAGCAGCCGGGCCAGCTGCACGCTCTGTGTGCCCTTGCCCGAACCCTGACGCCCCAGCATCACCACCCGCAGGCCCAACAGCATCGGCGCCATGGAGTGCTTGCCGTCCGTCGCCTTATTGAGCATGTGAGCCTCCGCGGCCATAACCGGTTCCGGGCCGTTGGACCTTGTAGGTGAGCTGTCTGAAATGAGCTATCTCATGTCTCGGGGCTGACCGGTGGCGGCGAGGATACCCTGCCACAACCGACCGGCGGTGTTCACTTTCTTCCTAGAGGAGACGGCCAGCGGGATCGGCACGTGGGTGAATCGACGATGCCAAAGGCCGACCACCATATCCGTCTTGCCGGCCATTCCGGCATCCACTGCGGCATATCCAAGCAGCTGGCAGAAGGCCGCGTCGCGAGCGTTCGAAGGCAGGCTGCGGATGATGTAGCTGGGGTCGATGTACTTCAGGCTCACCTCGAGGCCGTCGGCCCGGCACCGTCGCGGGATCTGCTCCTTCAGGAAGAGGCCAATGTCGCCGTGGCGCACGTTGCCGGACGAGTCCCGTTCGCCGGTCGCGGCGAGCAGGTCCTGCCCGGCGCCCTCTGCCACAACGATCACCGCGTGCCCGTCGCGTGCGATCCGCTCGCGCAGCGTGCGCAGCAGGCCGGCCAGGGTGAACGGGCTCTCCGGAATCAGACACATGCTGACATGGGTGTCGGCCAGCGCGACGGAGCCCGCGATGAATCCGGAGTCGCGACCCATCAGCTTGACCAGACCGATGCCGTTGCGGTGCCCGGAGGCCTCGACGTAGGCGGCGCGGGTGGCGTGCCGTGCGGCGGCCACGGCGGTCTCGAAGCCGAAGGACGTCTCAACGAAGGAGATGTCGTTGTCGATGGTCTTCGGTACCCCGATCACGCCGATAGCCAGGCCCCGCCTACGCACCTCTTCCGCGATCTCGTGCGCGCCTTTCAATGCGCCGTCGCCGCCGATGGCGAACAGCAGCCCGACACCCAGCCGCTGCAACGTATCCACCATCTCGGCGGGCGGCTGCGCGCCACGGGAGGAGCCGAGCACCGTGCCGCCGAGTTCGTGGATCCGGCCGACTCGCAGGCCGGTGAGTTGCACCGGCTTGTGGCCGTACTTTTCGACCAGGCCCTCGTAGCCGAACCGGAACCCGTAGACGTCCTGGACGCGGTACTTTTCCCGCAACCCGATGACGATCGCCCGGACGGCGTCGTTGAGGCCGGGGCACAACCCGCCGCACGTGACGATCCCGCACCTCAGCGCGCCCGGATCGAAGAAAATCCGTTCTCTCGGGCCGGCCAGCTCGAACGACGGCGGTTCGACTCCGGCTTGCAGGTACCCGCGCAACTCCCCGAGATCGTCACGGTGCAGCACCCGCTCCTCGGCATCGATGAACCGGGTGTCGCGGAGGGGCGACGGCACGGTGCGTTCCCCCAGGGCGGCGACGATGAAGTCCGAGGACGGGTGTGCCATCGTCACACATCCAGCTCAACGAGGTCTTTGTCCGGGCCGGTTCGCCTTGCGGGCGGGCGCGGACCGCGGCGTCTGGACTGCCTCTGGCGGCGTTCGGCCCGCCTCCACTGCGAGCATTCGCCCCACGATGCGACGCACCTGCAGCACGCCGGCGTCGGCGGTGAGGTGGATCCCGGCTGCCGCGCCTTCGTAGCCCGCGGTCGCTTCGATCGCCTCGAGCACGGTCACGTCCTCTCGCATGACCTTCGCCATCACCGCGTGAAGGTGCTGGCCGACGAGCGTGCGGTCGAGTGCGAAGTTGTGCGCGAACCAGGAGAACAGGTGAGTGCGGGTGGGGGATTCAGGCGTTACCGCGTGGATGCGCGCCTGCTCGTAGGGCTGCCCGTCGCCGCCGTCTATCTGCCACCCTTCTGCGAGTATCGCCGGTGAGATGAACGTGCCGTGATGGCGCCGCTTGTACTCCCGATCCCGCGGCAGGCCGGTTGCCTCGGCTTCCCAGTCGGCCAGGCCCGCGGGTGGCAGGGTCCGGGTGTAGGTGACCGACGTCTCGGATACCGACACGTGATCGAGCGCCGGCAGCTCCTCGAGTCCGGGCGGTGTCTCCTCCGGGTGCACCTCCGGGATGTGCGTGAGATCGAGGTAGTGCTCGTGCACGAGCATGTAGTTGGCCGCCAGGCACACCATCTCACCCGACGAAGACCATCCCTCGCCGGACAGCCATGGCAGCTTGGGCGGCGAGTGCAGGCTCGATCGGCCCGGCTGGCCGAGCCAGATCCAGACGAACGGCGGCTCTTCGCGGACCGGATATGCGCGCACGCACACCCCGTATGGCAGGTTCGGCTGCGAGGGCACGCCCACGCACGCGCCGGCCGTGTCGTATCGGAGGCCGTGATAGCCGCACACCAGCAGGTCACCTTCCAGGCGGCCTCTGGACAGCGGATAGGCGCGGTGAGCGCAGCGGTCCTCGAGCGCGACGGCCTCGCCCGAGGCCAGTCGGTACAGCACGACCGGGCGGTCCAGCAGTTTGCGGCCCAGGAGGCCGGATCCGACCTCGTCGCTGGTGGCGGCGACGTACCAGCAGTCCCGTGGATAGTTCGGATTCATAGGTCGAGCACCAGCCGATCTGAGAGCGATCGCGAGACACACAGCATCATGGCGTCGTTGCGCGCTTGCTCCTCGTCGCCCAGCACCGAGTCACGGTGGTCGGGCGTCCCTTCGATGACCGATGTTTCACACGTGCCGCAGATTCCCTCCATGCAGGAACCCAGCACGCCGACCCCGGCGTCCTCGAGCACCTCGAACACGGACCGGTCGGCCGGGACGGTCAGCGTGATACCCGAACGCTGGCAGACCACCTCGAAGGTCTCAAGGGCTCCCGACGCGGGCTGGTCCGCCCCGGGCTTGGCGGCGAATCGCTCCACGTGCAGCGCACTGGCCGGCCAGGATGCGCAGGCGCTTTCGACCGCGCTCAGCAGGGCCTCGGGCCCGCAGCAGTAGACGAGGGTGTCTTCGCGCGCACTGCCCAGAATGTCCTGCAGGTCGAGCAATCCCCGCTCGTCCTGCGGCCAGATCGTGACGGGCTCGCCGTAGGCCGACAGGTCCTCGACGAAGCTCATCGAGGCTCGCTTGCGCCCGCCGTAGGCCAGCTGCCACTGGGCGCCCGCGGCCTCGGCCGCCTCGATCATCGGCAGTATCGGCGTGATCCCGATCCCGCCGGCGATGAACTGGTAGCACGGCGCGCTCACCAACGGAAAGTGATTCCGCGGGCCACGGACGCGTACGGTGGAGCCCACGGCAAGCTTGTCGTGGACGAAATCTGAACCCCCGCGGCTCTGCGGATCACGCAGGACGCCGATGCGCCAGGTATGCGTATCGGCCGGGCTTCCGCACAGCGAGTACTGGCGTACCAACGACGCACTGAGCATCAGGTCGATATGCGCGCCCGGGGTCCATCCGGGGAGCGGCCGCCCGGTGGGGTCTTCGAAGCTCAGCGTGACGACGCCCTCGGCGAGGACGCTGCGCTCGGCGACCAGGAGATCGGTCTCGAGTTCTTGCACTTCGAATTTCGGCGTGCTTCCCACATCAGCGAGTTTCTCAGCACAGACGAATCCGGGGAAAGTCGCCGGAGGGGATACATTCGTCACCCGAAAGGGGGAGACGGGACCGAATTTGACTACTTCCGGGGCTCTTGCGGGTCAATTCTGTCGCTGACGAGCCCTGCATCCGAACAGCGCCCTCCATCTCGTATTGTCGCGTTGAGAGCTCGAAATCCCTCGTAAGGAGCCTAGAAATCCTCCGCACGGATGATTCCCGCGGACGCGCGGTCCGGCAAAGTTTGGTGCTCTGAGTCTGAGGAGGCCGAATTGTCCGTTCGTCGTTCGTCCATTGTCCTGGCTGGCGTCGGTATCGTCCTGATCGTGCTGGGGGTGCTGGTCCGCTTCGTTGTCGTTCCGGTGGCCACCAAGCTTCCCGGCAGCACCAACCTGGGCATCACCTATAGCGGCCAGGCCACCCTGCTCAACAGCAGCGCGCTGCAGTCCGGTGACACCAAGAACGTCATCGCGACCAACGTCCCGACGACCGTCGACCGGCGGGTAAAGGTGACCAGCATTCACGGTGACACCGCGATCGTCTCCGACGACCTGACCATCCACGCCGGAAGCCAGACGTTGACCAGCGACCACACCTATGCCCTGGACCGCACGACCCTTGAAGGGGTCACCCCACCGCCGGGCATCTCGGTAGAGCCCTCAGTCGGCGCGCTGAGCTCGGCGTTCCCGATCGGGCCGCAGCCAAACGACTCCTACCGCTTTTACGACTCAACCACCCGCGACATCGTCCCGATTTCCTATGCCGGGCACGCCACCCGCGACGGGCGATCGGTAAATGTGTACAGAATCGCCTCCGCCGGCGCCGTGAGGGACCCTGGGCTGCTGAAATTGCTCCCGCCGTCGCTGCCGAAGAATCTGATCGCCAGCCTCGCACCGGTACTGCCGACCGCCGTGCGGGCCAAGATCACCCCAGCCATCCTCGCCGCGCTGCCCAGCCCGGTCCCGCTCAGCTACACCGGGACCACCAATATCGTCGCCTACGTCGACTCGCAGACTGGCATCGCGATCGACGAGACGGTCTCCGAGCAAGTCGTCGTCAATGTGACCGCCGGATCACAGACATTGAGCCTGATCCCGGTGCTCGCTCTCGACTTCCACGTCACTCCGGCCAGTGTGAAATACCTTGCCAACAAGGCCAACAGCACCGGTGAGCTGCTCACGCTGATGAACTTGATCGCGCCCGTCGCGCTGGTCGTGATCGGAGTGGTGCTGCTGGTGATCGCGATACTGCGGCGGCACAAGCCCGCCGTGGTCCCAGCCGTAGCCCAGAACACCCACGGCGACGCCCCACAACCGCAGAGCAGCAGGCTGGACGCCAGCCCGCCACAGTAACGTTCCGCTGCATGGTCACCCTGATGAATGGACACGGCTCGCGTCGAGCGGTGATCGGGATGGCATATCACCCTAGGGGGAGAGGGGAATCTCCCCGCGGGGTGACGCGCGACACAATCCTCGCGATTAGGTTATCCGCACAGCGCTGATTCACATTCATCAGTGTGCTCACACCTGCGAAATTACAGCCAATCAGCCCAAAGCCCGTTGCCTCAGGTCCTGCCGCAATGGGGGCCCACACCGAAGGAGAATTCTGATGGAAGTCACGGCAGCGGTTCTGCGAGAAGTCGGCGGCGACTTCGGCCTGGAGAAGGTCAACCTTGACGCACTGAGGCCGGGTGAGGTTCTGGTCCTGATCAGCGCGGTTGGCATCTGCCACACCGACCTGGCCACGCGTGATGGCGCGCTGCCCTTCCCGCTGCCGGGCGTGCTCGGGCATGAGGGAGCCGGCGTCGTCGTGCAGGTCGGCGACGGCGTGACCAAGGTCGCGCCGGGCGACCGTGTGGGCGTGAGTTTCGCCAGCTGCGGCTCTTGCCCGGCGTGCGCGTCCGGCGCGCCGGCATACTGCCACCGGTTCATGGAGCTGAACTACGCCGGCGTGCGTACCAGCGACGGCTCGTCGCCCCTCAGCAACGCGCAAGGCGCCGTTGGCAGCAGCTTTTTCGGTCAGTCCTCGTTCGCCACGCACGCGATCACCAGCGAGCGGAACGTCGTCAAGGTCGGCTCCGACATCCCGCTGCACCTGGTCGCTCCGCTCGGCTGCGGCGTGCAGACCGGCGCCGGCGCCATAATGCGCAGTTTCGCCGCGCCGGCCGGATCCTCGGTGGTGATCCTCGGCGCCGGATCGGTGGGCCTGTCGGCCGTGCTCGGCGCCGTGGTCCAAGGCTGCGGTCACATCATCGTGGTGGAGCCCATCGCGACACGGCGGGAGCTCGCCGTTCGGTTGGGTGCCACGCACGCCGTCGATCCCGCCGCCGGGGCTGTCTCCGAACAGGTCCGTGGCCTGTTGCCCCAGGGCGTCAACTTCGCCCTCGACACCACCGGCCACGCCGGGGTACTCGCCGAGGCGCTTCAGTGCCTCGGCAACCAGGGGACCCTGGGCATGCTGGGCGTGCCCTCCGATCCGGCGGCGGTGCTGTCCCTGCCGCTGATCCAAAGCCTGGTGCTCGGACTCACGGTAAAGGCCATCGTCGAGGGCGACAGCGACCCGGATGTCTTCATTCCTCAGCTCATCGAGCTTTACAAGGCCGGCAAGTTCCCGGTCGACGAACTGATCACCACCATGCCGTTTTCCAAGATCAATGACGGGGTCGCGATGCAGCACAGCGGGCAGGCGGTCAAGGTCGTCCTGGTCCACGACACCGACCAGTAGCCCAGCCCTCCGGCCCAGCCTCAGTTATCAGGAAGGACTGCCGTAATGGAGAGCCCACTTGAGCGCAAGCTTCAATATGCTGCAGCGTGGTGCGGCGTCGTCTTCCTGGTCGGATACCTCATTTCGTTTGGGCTTCTCGGCCACAATCATGCGCCGCCGTCGCCCGCATATACCCCGCAAGGGCTCGTCGAGCACTACTTCCGGCCCTACCACCAGCAAATCATGGTCGGCATGATCATATGCATGGTGGTGGGTGTCTTCTACCTGCCGTGGGCAGCGGTGATGTCGCGCGTGATGTTGCGGAAGGAACACCGTTCACCCATCCTGTCCAGCATCAGCCTGCTCGGCGGCGGCCTCACGGCATGGATTCTGGCGGAGTTCCCCGGACAAATCCTGCATGCGGCTTATTACGGCTCATCGCAGCCGGTGCTCCAGGAATCCATATGGCGTGGGGCCTGGTTCATCTACGACATGACCTATATGGTCACCGGTTTCGAGATGATCGCGGTAGGGATCTATGCGGTGACGGACAACAGCGACTCGCCTATCTGGCCGCGCTGGGCTGGCTGGGTCGCCATCGGCGGAGCACTGTCATTCGTGCCGGAAAGCGTCATGCCGTATTTCAATACGGGGCCCCTCGCATTGAATGGCCTGTGGAACTTCTGGATCGCATTCCCGTGGTGGCTGATCTGGTTCGGGATCTACACCTTCTACATGCTGCGCTACCTCCGGCGTCAGCTGATCGAGACCGCGGAGGAGCCGATCCGGGCACGGGTGGAGGCGACGCCCGAGGTCATCTAGTTGGGTGACCGATCGCTGGCGCAGCGCGGGCGTTGCGCACAACGGTGTGGTCGGCGGCCGGCTCAACCGGAGGCTTGACCGCGAAGATGGAAGGATCGACTATGGCGACGCAGACCCCTCAGCTGATCGTGAGCTATCCCGAGCGGTACTTTGCGGCGTGGAACCAACGGGATCTGGCGGTGGTCGAGAAGATACTCGCGCCTTCGTTTCGCTGGATCGACCCGTCGCTTCCGACGGAACTGACCGATTACGAAGGTGCGCGGGGCTTCTTCGTCGCCAGCTGGCAGGGCTTTCCCGACATCGCTTTTGAGGCGATCAGCGAGCCGTTGGTCGACCTCCAAGGTGGTCGCGTCGCCTGCGAATGGCGCATGACTGGCACGCATGCCGGCCAGGGATTCCCGCCCGGTATCCCGCCCACCGGCAAGGCCTTCAACCTCGACGGCACCGACGTGTTCACGGTCGCTGACGATGGCCGCGCCACGGCGATCCGCGCCTACTACGACTCCGCAACTCTGCTCCGTCAGCTCGGACTCGCCTAGCAATCCTCGCTCGCGAGGGAACGCTAGGGGGTTACCGTCCGTCCGCGCTCCCGGCATCGTTGACTCTATGGTCTGACCATTCTACCATATGAGCAAGCCTGTACCGCTTGAGGTGCGGCACGTCGGCCCTCGGGAGACGACGCGTCCCTTCGGACTAGCGGTCGAACGCCGTCACGCCAGGAGATCTCTATGAACGCCACAGGACAGGGGCTGCGCCGATCGGATGAGTATCGTGCGGCCGGCTACTGGGGGGACGACACCTTCGTCACCTTGATCGACAAGTGGGCCGATGCCGACCCGAACCATCCCTATGTCTCGGACGGCAGCCGGGAACTGAGCTACGGCGAGTTTCGTGACCAGGCGAACCGCCTGGCCACCGCATTCGCGACACTCGGGGTCAGGCCCGGTGACCGGGTGGCCGTCCAGCTGCCGAACTGGAGCGAGTACTTCCTGATCTACGCGGCGTGCGCGCGCCTGGGCGCCGTCATGATCCCCATCGTCGTCGTCTACCGGGCAGGCGAGGTCGGCTTCATCGTCGAGAACGCGGGCGCGGTCGGCCTCATCACCTGCGGCGAGTTCCGCCGCTTCAACCATGCCGCGATGGCCCGCGAGATAGCCGAGACCGCGAGCAGCCTCCTGTTCCGGGTGGTCGTACGCGGTGAGCCGACGGACGGCGCGAAGTCCCTCGACGACCTGCTCACCACGCAGCCCGACGCCAGCGTCCTGCCCCCGCCGCCGATAGCCGACGACCGTCACCTGATCCTCTACAGCTCCGGCACCGAATCCCAGCCCAAGGGCTGCCTGCACACCTGGAACACCGTTTCTTTTCTGCCGAAGCAGGCCGTGCAAGCCCTCGGCATGACCCGGTCGGACGTCATGTTCATGCCGTCACCGGTGACCCACGCGCTCGGCCTGACGCTAGGGGTCATGGCCCCGACGGTGGCCGGAGCATCAGTCCACCTGCTGGACGTCTTCGACCCGCAGACCGCCCTGCAGCGCGTGGGCGAGGCCGGCTGCACCGGTACAGCGAGCCCGGCCCCGTTCCTCCGCATGATGCTCGACGCCTACGACCCGAGCGTTCATGACCTGTCACGGCTGCGCTTCTGGCTGTCCGCGGGCGCGGCCATTCCGGCGGCTCTGGTCGAGGAGGCGGCGGAGAAGTTCTCCGGGTGTCGCGTCGTCAGCGCATACGGATCGAGCGAGACGATGATGGCGACCATCTGCCGCCCGGAAGATCCCGTGGAGCGGGTCGCCTCTTCCGACGGACGGCCCGTTCCGGGCGTCGAGATCCGCATCATCGGCGACGACGATAAGCCGGTCGGCCCGGGCGAGGACGGCGAGATCCGCTACCGCGGTCCGGGCCGGATGCTCGAATACTGGCGCCGGCCCGATCTCACGGCCGCGGCCACGGACGACGAGGGCTGGTGGCGTACCGGCGACCTGGGCCGGCTGGACGAGGACGGCTACCTCCGGGTTACCGGACGGCTGAAGGACATCATCATCCGCGGTGGATTCAACATCAGCGCGCGACAGGTGGAAGAGGCCCTGCTGGGACATCCCAAGATCGCGAACGTGGCCGTGATCGGCGTGCCCGATCCCGCAGTCGGCGAACGAGTCTGCGCCGTCATCGTGCCGAAGGGTTCCGCGGAAATCACGCTCAAAGAAATGCGGGACTACCTGACCAACGAGACCAAGCTGGCCATCTGGAAGGTTCCCGAGCGAATCGAATTCGTGTCCGAACTACCGGTTACGGCCGTCGGGAAGATTCAGAAGTTCGTCCTGCGTGACAAGTTCGGGACCCCTGGTTGATGGGAGTGACATGACCTCAGCTGAACCGAAAGTACTGTACGAAAAGCGTGACGAGATCGCCTTCATCACGCTGAACCGTCCGGACAAGCTCAACGCCATCGACAATGACGTCGAAGAGCAGCTGTTCCAGGCGTGGACGCGGTTCCGGGAGGACCCCGATGTGCGGCTGGCCATCTTGTCAGGGAACGGTGAGAAGGCGTTCTGCGCTGGCGCCGACTTGCATACCCACGTCGACGGCTGGACCGGGGGCGGGCCCGATCTGGGCCGCAGAATGCTCAGCAAAGGTTTCGCCGGCGGGATCACCCGCGGGCTGCATCGCACCACCAAGCCCATCATCGCCGCCTTGCACGGCAAGGTGATGGGCGGCGGGATCGAGCTGGCGCTGGCGTGCGACATCCGGGTGGCAAGCGATGACGCCGAGTTCGGCTTCTACCACATGCGCCGGGGTATGCACTTCGCCGACGGCGGGATCGTGCGGCTGGTCAACATCTGCGGCGTCGGCATCGCCATGGAGCTAGAACTGATGGGCGAACCCATTTCGGCCCAGCGCGCGAAAGAATGCCACCTGGTCAACCGGGTCGTACCGCGCGAAGACCTGATGGCGACGGTGGAGGACATGGCGGCCAAGATCCTGCGTAACCCGCGGACCGCGGTGGAGTCGGCGAAGGAGACCATTCTCGAGGTGATCGGCCGGCCTCTTGACGACCAGCTTCGCCTCGAGTGCCTGTACGGTTACTCGATCATGGGTAACCCGGAGATCGTCGAACGCAGAGACTCGTTCTTCGCCCAGGGCGACCCGGTGCGCAAGGGCTAGCGCGATGGAAGAGCTGAACACGGCGAACGCGAGCGCCCGCGCCCCCGGTGCCGCGCGGTTCGGCGTGAATTTGATGCCTCCCTCGTGGATCGGCCGGCCCCCCATCGTGGGCGCCGCTCTTAAGGCGCACCGGGCTCGCCTGCTCGACCGGATGCACCAGGCGGGCATGGACCACGTCATGGTCGGCGATCACGTCATGTTCCAGGATGGTGTCGGCAACGACGGGCTCACCGACGCCGCCTCCGTCGCCACCGCCACCGATGAACTCGGCGTGTACCTTGCCGTCTACCTCATGGTTCTGCGTCACCCCGTGCTGGTGGCACGGCAGATCCTCACCGTAGCCCAGTTCGCTCCCGGCCGGCTCTCGCTCGGGCTGGGCATCGGGGGCGATGACCGGCGCGAAGTCCTCGCCTGCGGGGTCGACCCGCGGACCCGGGGCCGGCGTATGGACGAGGCGCTGTATATCGTGCGACGGCTGCTGGCCGGCCAGAGCGTCACCCACGACGGCGAGTTCTTCCAGCTGGACCAGGCGCGTCTTCGCCCCACCCCGGCCGGGCCAGTGCCGCTGGTCGTCGGCGGCCGGTCCGAGGCCGCGTTGCGGCGGGCAGGCAGGCTCGGCGATGGCTGGCTTGGCATCTGGACCACGGCCGACCGGTGCGCCGAAGCGATCGGCATCGTCGAGCAGCACGGCGCGGGCGCCGGCCGGTCCGACGTCGAGTGGCGCCACGGCATGACCTTCTGGTGTGGCTTCGGCGCTGACCGGGCGCAGGCCCGAGACCGGGTCGCTCCGGCCATGGAAGGTCTCTACCGCACTCCTTTCGGGAAGTTCGAGCGCTACATCCCGTACGGCACTCCCGCGCAGGTCGCCGAGTTCATCGCACCGTTCATCCAGGCCGGAGCCACCACGGTCAACTTCATCCCGTTTGCCGCCAGCGATGAAGCCGCTATCGACGCCGTGGCCGAGACGGGCGAAATGCTCGGAAAGGAGCGTGCCGCCGTCTCGAGGTGACTTCTGCGACTCGATGTCGCGTTCCGCATCTGCGAAGCCCGGCTCGTTCGGTTAAATCCCGGACGAGAGCTCAACCGCTGGCAACCTCGATCGCGGTACGCTCCTCCACCTCCTGTACCGCCTCGGCGTACGCGTGGACGTGCTTGTTCATCCGGCGCAGGGCAGCGTCCGGGTCCTGTGCGCGGATGGCTTCGGTAATGCCCAAGTGGGCCCGGATCGTCGTGCGCCGGATGTCACTGTCGATGAAACCCTTGGTGTCGGTGGCGGAGTAGATGGCCCGCGACAACGCCAGCATGAACCCGGTCAGCAGTTCGTTGTGGCTCGCAATGGCGACTGCGACGTGCCAGTTCACGTTGGCCTGAAGGAATTCCGCGAGTGATCCGTCGGCGGAGATGGCCTCGTTGGCCCCCTCGAGCCGCTCGAGATCGGCGTCGGTGCGGTACCTTGCGGCCAGCTGCGCGCAAACCGGCTCGATCGCCTCGCGCGTTTCCAGCAAGGCAGCCATCCGGATACGCCGACCGCGGATGACCAGGGCGACTGAGCCGGCCACCGACTCATCGTCCGGTCTCTGCACGAAGGCGCCGCCTGCCCGGCCGGTCCTGATGCGGATCAAGCCCTGGACTTCGAGAATGCGCAGCGCCTCGCGGACCGTCGCCCGGCTCATCTGGGTCTGTGCCACGAGGTCGCGCTCAGTGGGCAGCGCGGTGCCTTCGGGAAACTCGCCCAGGAGGATGCGCTCGCGCAGGTCATCCGCGAGGACCTCCGAGGCCTTGGGAACAGGCATCGGCGTCAGCCGGACTGGCGGCCGGTTCGGCCCGCCCTTCGAAACCGGCGGTTCCTGCATAGTTCACCCCTTGCTAAAAAGGTCATACCATTCTAGCATTCACCGTGTGGGTTCGGGCACGCGAGGAGAGGTCCCCATGAATGCACCGATCAAGACCGTCCGCGACCGGTACAGCGAGGAGCAGATCGCCGCGTTCTATGCCGCGGGCTACTGGCAGCCGACCAGCTTCAACGCTCTGGTCTCGGAACAGGCGGCCCGCCGCGGTGACCAGGCCTTCGTGTTCGACAGCACCACGTCGCTGACGTACGCCGAGTTCCATGACAAGGCCGTACGACTCGCCGTCGGGCTCAAGCGACGGGGTGTACGTCGCGGAGACCGGGTCGCCGTGCAGCTTCCCAACTGGACCGAATTCCCCGTGATCGCCGCGGCGCTGTCCAGGATCGGCGCGATCCTGGTCCCCATCATGCCGATCTACCGCGAGGATGAGGTCGCCTACGTGCTGCAGCACTCCGGCGCGACGGCCGTGGTGACCTGCCAGGAGTTCCGCGGGTTCGGGCACCTCGAAATGTTCCAGAAGCTCCGCTTCGAAGCCCCGCAGCTGCGGACCGTGTACGTCGCTCGCGGCCCGGCGGGAGCGGACGCGTCCGAGACCCCGGCACTGGACGGCCTGGTGACCGCCGGGGACCTGGCGGCCCTCGAGGAGGAGGCCGGCCCCGACTCGTCGCCCGACGACGGCTTCGTCATCGTGTACACCTCGGGCACGACCTCCCGGCCCAAGGGGTGCTTCCACACCTTCAACACCTATCGCGCAAGCGCGAGCGCGATCAGCAAGGGCCTCGGATACACCGAGCGCGACGTGCAGTTCGGACCCTCGCCGATATCCCACACGACGGGCCTGGTCACCAGTGTGATCATGCCCCTGATCGTCGGCGCGAAGTCCTACCTGATGGAGGCGTGGAATCCGGAGGATGGGCTGCGCCGGATCGAGCAGCACCGTTGCACCGCTGCCGTGACCGCGACACCGTTCCTGCAGATGCTGATGGCGGCGTACGACCCTGGCAAGCACGACGCCAGCACCCTGCGCCTCTGGGTCTGCGCGGGGTCGCCCATCCCCAGGGCCATCGTAGAGCGCTCCCGCGAGATCTTCCCCGGCTGCCGGACCCTCAGCCTGTACGGCCGCTCGGAGAACCTCCTCACCACCATGTGCAGGGCGGACGACCCGGCGGACCGGGCGGTCACGTCGGACGGCGCAGCCCTCGAAGGTGCCGAAGTGAGGATCGTCGACGACGACGGTCTCGAGGTGCCACGCGGCGAGGAGGGCGACATCGCCTACCGGGGGCCCAGCCACATGATCGAGTACTTCAACGACGACGAGCAGACGGCCGCGCTGTTCACCGCCGAGGGGTTCTCCCGCTCCGGAGACCTCGGCCGGATGGACGAGGACGGGTACGTGCGAGTCACGGGACGCCTCAAGGACATCATCATCCGGGGCGGGATGAACATCAGCGCGCGCGAGATCGAGGAACACCTGGTGCGACACCCCGCCATCGCGGACGTGGCCGTGGTGGGCATGCCGGACGACCGACTAGGCGAGAAGGCATGCGCGTACGTCGTCCTGGCCGACCCGTCCGCGTCGCTGACGCTCGACGACATCACGGGCTATCTCCGCGCACAGAAGGTCGCGACCCAGAAGTTGCCGGAGCGCCTCGAGATCGTCTCAGCCATGCCCATGACCGCTACCGGCAAGGTCCAGAAGCACCTCCTACGCGCAGACATCAAGGACAAGCTCGGGGTGACATGAACGCCGGCTGGTTGTCCGTGATGATCGCGAATCCCCCCACTAAAGCCGACGCTCGCCCAGCGAGCGGCGCCTGCAAGCTGGTGGCCTGGACGGGCGACACCGCGGCGGCGAGCGTCGCGCAGTCCGATCAGGCAGACCTGATCGGGCCAGCCGTCGCGCCGCCATCCGAGACCGCGCCCAGCTGGGATGGCGGGCAGCCGTGGCTCGGGCATGGCCCTCAGATTCCCGGCTCCACCATGCGTGACATCCTGGCCATGCTCGACCGCGTGAGCGACCTGTGCGGACCGGAGGGCCATCCCTGGGTCCCGCCGATCGTCGACTTTCCGTCCGCGGAGGCTGTCTTGACCGCCGCGTCGCAGCGTGTCACCCAGGCTCTCCGGGAGGATCGGCAGGACGCCCCCCTTGGGTGGGGCAGCGCCGAGACGGTCGACCTTCTCCTGGACCTCAAGGAAACCCAAGGGCGGCTTCGCGAGGCCAGGCTCGCCGAGCGCGTTGCGGCCTTCGCGGCCGTGCAGGATGCACTCGGGCGGCTCCATGCGGTGGGCTCCGTCTCGCAGCTGATCGATCGAGTTCCGGAAGAGGCATGCCGTCTGGGCTTCGACCGGGCCATGATCTCGCGGGTCCACGGGTCCCTGTGGGTTCCGGAGGCGGTCTACGTCGAGGGTGACCCCGGGTGGGCGCGGGAGATCCTGCGGGTGGGCCGCGACGAACCCCAGCTGCTCAACCATCTGATTCTCGAGACCGAGATGGTCCGGCGGCGAGGCCCCCTTCTCGTCCCCGACGCGCAAACCGATCCGAGGGTGCATCCGACGCTAGCCGCGGAGACGCGGGTTCGTTCCTACGTCGCGGCGCCGATCATGCCTGAAGGACGGGTGATCGGGTTCCTGCATGCGGACTGCTACGTGCGGCGCCGGCACGTGGACGAGTTCTGCCGCGATGTCCTCTGGATGTTCGCGCAGGGCGTGGGATACGCATTCCAGCGCACCGTACTGTCCGAACGGCTCCGAGCCCTCCGCGCCACCGTCGGTCGGATGACCGTCGATATCACCAAGGTGACGGACGAACTGGTCGACTCGGAGGTGGAGGTCGCCCGGACGGACCGGGAAAACGTGGTGGTGGCACTGAACGACGCGGCGATGTTCGCGGCGGACAACTCGCCTGCCGACTCAGCGTTGACCCGGCGCGAGATCGACGTCATGCGGCTCATGGCCACCGGCGAGACCAACGCCGGCATCGCCGCCCGGCTGATCATCTCGGAAGGCACCGTCAAGTCGCACGTCAAGCACATTCTCCGCAAGCTCGGAGCCGCCAATCGCGCCGAGGCGGTCTGCCGGTACCTCCGCATGCAAGCAAAAACGCACAGAACGGCCGTAGATGATCAACCGGCCTGGCGTTCCATGGCGGCACGGTTACAGGTTCGACATGCGCTGGAGTCTTGGCGGCCCGCCCGGCCAATTGGGCCTGCAGGTACTCCAGGACGCGCTGGCCGGGCGGGCTGGCCGGAGACATGGTCAATGCTGAGAGTCAGCGACTGAACGAAGCTGACACGCGCGGCGTTCCCTGGCGGCGCTGGGGACCGTACCTCAGTGAGCGGCAATGGGGGACCGTACGTGAGGACTACGGTGGCGGGCATGACACCTGGTCGTCCTTCACGCACGATCAGGCTCGTTCCCGTGCTTACCGGTGGGGAGAGGACGGGCTGGCCGGCCTCAGCGACGACAGGCAGCTGCTGTGCCTGGCGCTGAGCTTGTGGAACGGACGCGACCCGATCCTCAAGGAGCGGCTGTTCGGCCTCACGAACGCCGAGGGCAATCATGGTGAAGACGTCAAGGAGTGCTACTTCTACCTCGACGCCACGCCCACCTCGTCGTACCTGCGGATGCTCTACAAGTATCCGCAAGCCGAATTCCCGTACGCCGACCTGGTTGCGGTCAACCGGGCGCGAGGCAAGTCGGACCCCGAATACGAGCTTCTCGATACCGGGATCTTCGACGACGGCCGGTACTTCGACGTCGAGGTGGAATACGCGAAGGCGGCGCCCGAGGACATCCTGCTCGAGGTCACGGTGCACAATCGGGGGCCCGGCGACGCCTCCCTGCATGTGCTGCCCACGCTGTGGTTCCGGAATACATGGTCATTGGCGGGAGGTACCGAACGGCCGGTGCTGCGTGCCATCACGGATACCAGCGGCCGCACCGCGGTGCAGGCCGAGCACGGTGAGCTGGGCTCCCGCTGGCTGCACGCCGACAGCCCGGCACGGGTCCTGGTCACCGGGAACGAGACCAATAACGAGCGCGTGTTCGGCACGCCGAACCGGTCCCCTTACGTCAAGGACGGCATCGACCGGGCCGTGGTGCACGGCGACGCCTCCGCGGTCGACCCGGACGGCACCGGCACCAAGGCGGCGCTGCACTACGTGCTGAACATCCCGGCCCGGAGCAGCGCGGCACTGCGGGTCCGGCTGAGCGACGCCGACCCGGCACAAGGTGGCGATCCGTTCGGCGACTTCGGTGGGGTGCTGAACGCCCGCCGCGGCGAGGCCGGCGAGTTCTGGGCCGGCGTGCTGGCCGGCGACCTCACCGACGACGAGCGGCTGGTATGCCGGCAGGCGCTCGCCGGCATGCTCTGGTCCAAGCAGTACTACGAGCTCGACATGGAACGGTGGCTGGCCGAGCACGGTGCCGCCGCGCTGGCCGTCGGTACCGGACAACGGAACGAGGACTGGCGGCACCTGTCCGCCCGGGACATCATCTCCATGCCGGACAAGTGGGAGTACCCCTGGTTCGCGGCCTGGGACCTCGCCTTCCACACCGTGGCCCTGGCCGTCGTCGACGTGACGTTCGCCAAGCAGCAACTCGATCTGCTGGTGAGCCGCCGGTACCTGCACCCCAACGGCCAGCTTCCCGCGTACGAGTGGAACTTCAGCGACGTCAACCCGCCGGTGCACGCCTGGGCGACCTGGTTTGTCTACGAGCTGGAGAAGGCCATGACCGGCCGGGCGGACCGGGCCTTCCTGGAGAACGCCTTCAGCAAGCTGATGCGGAACTTCGGCTGGTGGCTGAACCGGAAAGACGCGGACAACCGCAACATCTTCCAGGGCGGATTCCTCGGCCTGGATAACATCGGGGTGTTCGACCGCAGCGCGCCGCTGCCGGGCGGCGGCCGGATCGACCAGGCGGACGGCACCGCGTGGATGGGGCTGTTCTGCCAGAACATGGCGCAGATGGCCGCCGAGCTCGCGCGGGAGAACCCGGTGTACCTCGAGCAGGCGCAGTCGCTGCTGGAGAACTTCGCCTGGATCGCCGCGGCGACCAACCACGTCGGGCCCGGCGCGATCGGGCTGTGGGACGAGGCGGACGGCTTCTTCTACGACGTGCTAAGGCGTCCGGACGGCAGCTCCGTCCCGCTGAAGGTGCGCTCCATCGTCGGGCTGATGCCGCTCGCGGCGGCGACGGTCGTGGGCGGTCAGATACGCACCGAGCTCCCTCAGCTGGTCGAGGGCGCCGCCGAGTTCATCGCCCATCACCCAGCGGTCATGGCCGCCATGCCGCTGCGCGGCTGCCAACTGGAGGAAACCGGCGCAGTGCTGTTCGCGCTGTTCGACGAGACGCGGCTGCGCCGGATCCTGGCCCGGATGCTTGATGAGCAGGAGTTCCTCGGGCCGTACGGCATCCGTGCCGTGTCCCGATGGCATGCGTGGCACCCTTACATCCTCGAGGTGGACGGACGGGAATACCGGCTCGGTTATCTTCCCGCTGAGTCGGACACCGACATGTTCGGCGGGAACTCCAACTGGCGGGGCCCGGTGTGGTTCCCGATCAACATCATGCTCATCCGGGCGCTGCTGCATCTCTATGGCTACTTCGGCGACGGGTTCAGGGTGGAGTGCCCAACGGGCTCTGGAAAGCAATACACCCTGTATCAGGTCGCCCGCGAGATCAGCGACCGGCTCACCGGTACGTTCCTCAGGAATGCCGCTGGCCGCAGGCCGGTGCACGGCGGCCAGCCGATCCTGCAGAACGACCCGAACTGGCGCGACCTTGTGCTGTTCTACGAGTACTTCCACGGCGACAACGGGGCTGGGATCGGCGCCAGCCATCAGACCGGCTGGACCGGCACCGTGGCGCTGCTGCCGCTGCTGTTCCGCGGCGTAACCGCCGAAGCGCTGCTGAAGGAGGGCGGCGCGGCCGCCGCGATTGGTGTGCCGCGGCAGCGAGCCGCGCGGCAGACCGGGAGAGCCCGATGACCGGGTGGCTGGCGCCTGCTCAGGTCACGCGCACCGTGTCCTGCTGGTGCAGCGTCAGCAGCTTCGGCAGCGCGGCGGTGTCCCGGTCCCGTATCGCGATGATCAGGTCCGCATGGACCTGGAGGCTATGCTCGAGCAGCTCCTCCCGGTCCGGCACGAAGACCGCCTTGGTCATGGTGCTGCTGAGCACGGCAACAATCGACTCGTACAGGCCGGCGAGCAGTTCGACCCGGGACGCGCGCGCGATGGCCAGGTGCAGCCGCATGTTCGCGTCCAGGAATGCGCGCGCGTCGTCCCGCGCCCCGCGCATCTCGTCCAGCGCCCACTGCATGGCCCGGACATCTTCCGGCGTGGCTCGCTGGACCGCCACCGTGGTGAGTAGCGTGTCAAGCTGTGACCTAGCGTCGAACAGCTGCTCGGGCTCGATCGTCAGGCCCTGGTGCCACACGTCGATGCCGCCCAGGCGCAACTGCGGCGGCGGGTTGTCCACGATCACCCCGCCGTTGGGGCCCGGCTTCACGGTCACGAGGTCCCGCTCGCGCAGGATGCGCAGTGCCTCGTTCATGACCGGAGGACTGACTCCGAAGCGGTCGATGAGATCAGTCCGCAGCCCCAGTCGCGTGCCGGCGGGAATCCGGTCGGACAGGATCTGCGCCTCGATCTCCGCGGCAATCTGCTGCGCACGCGAGCCCGGCGCCTGGTCGGCTGCCGGAGTGCCGGGTCTCATCCAACCCCCTCGTCAGCCGCCGGGCGTCGTCGTCTTCCGCTCTGAGCAGGCACCATCATAGCAATAATCAGATATATAGATACAGGTTTGATCCTACGCCCCCTGTCCCGATCATGTAAATGAAGTGCATCAATGTGGAAGAAGCATTTTGGTCATACCATTGACATACACGAAACATGTTAGTAAGTTTGTGTCTAGTCGCCACAGGATCCGGGTTATGAGGAGGTGCGCGTGGTGGCTACTGCCCCCGGCCCGCACACCGCGACGCGGCCTGCGGACGCCACCGCGCCAGCCCCGGTCCGCAGCGGGCTCATCGACCTGCACACTCACGCCATCGCGCCATCGTTGCCCGACCTACCAGCCATAGCGTCCTGGGCGCACTGGCCTTCTGTAGAACAGAGCAACGAGACGGACGCGCGCATCCTGGTCGGCGGCCGGCCGTACCGGGACATCGACAGCCGCTGCTGGTCCACCGGCAGGCGGCTGGCCGACATGGACGCCGATGGCGTGACGCTGCAGGTGCTCTCGCCGGTCCCGGTCACGTTCTGCCATGACGCACCGGCCGACGGCGCGGCGGTGCTCGCCCGTGCGCAGAACGACTTCCTGGCCGGACTGGTGGCGCAGCGGCCAGACCGGTTCCGCGCTCTCGGTGCCGTGCCCCTGCAGGATCCGGGCCTGGCCGTCGCGGAGCTACAGCGCTGCGTGCGGCAGCTGGGATTCCCCGGCGTGGAGATCGGGACCCGCGTCGGTCGCCGGGAACTGGGCGAAACCTGCTTCGACCCGTTCTTCGACACCGCCGCCGAGCTCGGCGCGCTGGTCCTCGTGCACCCGGCCGATACCATGCTGGACCCCCGGCTCGCGAAGCTCGGCGTCGCGTTCGGGGCCGGCCTGCCCAGCGAAACCGGAGTAGCGGCGGCGGGCCTGCTGACCAACGGCGCACTGCTGCGACGCCGCCCTGGGGCCCGGCTATGTCTGGCGCACGGCGGTGGCACACTGCCGTGGCTGCTGCCCAGGCTCGACAAGGGCGAGCTGATCAAGAACCCGGACATGCCCCCTGGACAGCTGCCCAGCGCGCTGGCGCGCTCGCTGTACAGCGACTCGCTGACCTACGACGTGGACGGCCTGCTGCTCGCGGTGCACCGGTACGGCGCCGACCACGTCATGCTCGGCACCGACTACCCGTTCGCGGCCCGCGAGTCGCCGGCCGGCGCGGTGATCAGCCAAGCCTGCTCGCGGCTTTCACCCGAGCTGCGGGCGGACGTCGGCAGCACGAACGCGCACAGCCTTCTGGCGATCACGTAGCCGGATGAAGACAAGCACGAGGGAGTGCGGAGATGGCGGAGATCCTGGGGCTGGGGCTGACACACTATCCCCTGCTGTCGGTCACCGACGAGCACATGGCCGATCTGCTGCGCTGGACCCTGCGGGATCCCGGTATCCCAGCGGCAGAGAAGGACCCCGCGAACTGGCCCGCGCTGATGCGACGTGAGTGGGCCGGCGACGGGGGAACCGCGGCGGCCGCGGCGCACCGCGGGGAGCTACGAACACACCTGGCCCGGTGCCGCGCGGCGCTGGACGCGTTCCAGCCCGATGTCCTGGTCGTCTGGGGCGATGACCAGTACGAGAACTTCCGCGAGGAGGTGGTGCCGCCGTTCTGCGTGCTGGCGTACGGCGAGACCGAGGTCGATCCCTTCGCCGTCATGAACGAGCGCGGCGCACCCAACGCCTGGGGCCTGCCCCACGACATGACCTTCACCCTGCACGGCGATGCTCGCTCGGCCCGCCAGCTTGCCGACGACCTGCTCGCTGACGGCTTCGACGTCGCCTACTCCTACGAGAAACGACGCGGCAGCCACTTCCCGCACGCGATCGCGAACACCCAGCTGTTCCTCGACTACGACAACGCAGGCCGGAAGTTCCCGTACAAGATCCTGCCCATCACCGTGAACTGCTACGGCCAGCACGCCATCGCCCGCCGCGGCGGGCTGGCCCGCTTCGCCGACATCGACGACGAGCGGCTCGACCCGGCCGGGCCGTCACCGGCCCGCTGCTTCGCCCTCGGCGCGGCGGTGGCCAGAGCGATGAGCAAGACCGGCAAGCGGGTCGCGCTGACCGCCTCATCCAGCTGGTCGCACGCGTTTCTGAACGACAAGGACTGGCATCTGCGCCCGGACACGGCGGCGGACCGTCGGCTGTACGACGCGTTCGTGCGCGGCGACTACGGCACCTGGACCGCGGTCACCGGCCACGAGGTCGTCGCCGCGGGCCAGCACGAAATGCTCAACTGGTTCTGCCTGGCCGGCGCGATGCACGAGCTCGGGATGCGGCTGACCTGGTCCGCTCTGGTAGTCACCGATGTCTTCAACTCCAACAAGTGTTTCGCGATCTTCGACGGAAAGGCCGGCCAGTGACCATAACGATCAGCAGCGAAGCCACGGGGCGGACGATCGACGCCGGGGGTATTAGCACGCACTACCACGAGGCCGGTTCCGGCCCGCCAGTGCTCTTGCTGCACGGATCCGGGCCCGGTGTGTCGGCCTGGGCGAACTGGCGTCTGACCATCCCGGCCCTGGCCCGGAATTACCGGGTCATCGCTCCGGACCTCGTCGGGTTCGGATGTACCGAACGGCCTGGGGACATCCGCTACTCCCTCCAGACCTGGAGCAACCATGTCTGGTCGTTCCTGGACGCGCTGGGCATCAAGCAGACGTCCGTAGTGGGCAACTCACTGGGCGGGCGGATAGCGCTGGACATGGCGGCGCAGCGCCCCGACCGGCTGCACCGGATGGTGCTCATGGGTGCTCCCGGCATCGGCATGACGTTCACCGACGGGCTCAAGGCGCTGCGCGAATACCAGCCGTCCGAACAGAACATGCGCCAGCTGCTGCTCAGCTACTTCGCGGTGGATCCGGCGATCATCACCGATGATCTGGTCAGAACCCGGTATGAGGCCAGCGTCGCGCCGGGCGCCTTCGAAGCCTACCGGGACATGTTCTTCAGCCCCCGGCATGCCGGAAGCGAGCTGGGCATCACTGAACAGCAGGTCAAGTCGGTCACCACCCGGACCCTGCTGGTGCACGGCCACCAGGACAAGGTTGTCCCGGTGCAGGTCGCCTGGAACATGCTCCGGCTGCTGCCCGACGCGGAGCTCGCGGTGTTCGACCGGTGCGGTCACTGGACGCAGATTGAGCGGGCTGACGACTTCAACGACCTCGTGGCTAACTTCCTCGGCCAGGCCGGCCGTGCGCGCAACTCACCCACGGGGAGATGACGATGACCATAGTCAGCAACCGTCCCGATGCGACGGTGACGGCCACCCGGTTTCCGCTGGTGGACGACGATGCCGCCCACCACCGCTTCCGGGTGCACCGCGACACGATGACCTCGCCCGGGATCTTCCGGGAAGAAGTGGAGCGGATCTTCGGCCACTCCTGGCTCTACGTCGGCCACGAATCAGAGGTGGCCGCCCCGGGAGACTACGTGCGGCGCCCGGTCGGAGGCAGGCCGGTCTTCATGGTGCGCGGCGCCAAATCCGGCAACGTGCACGTTTTCCACAACACCTGCACCCATCGCGGGGCCGTAGTGTGCCGGCACAAGTCCGGCAACGCCAAGGTCTTCCAGTGCTTCTACCACGCCTGGACCTTCGACTCCGACGGCCAGCTCACCGGCGTGCCGGACCGGGACGCCTACGGCACGAAGCTGGACTTCTCACAGCTCGGGCTCAGGCCCGTGGCCCGGATGGAGAACTACCGCGGGTTCGTGTTCGCCAGCTTCGACGAGAACGCCACCGACCTGGCCACCTACCTCGCCGGCGCCCGGGAGTACCTCGACCTGGTGATCGACTCCGGCGACGGAGAGATGGAGATCGTCAAGGGCACCAACGAGTACTGCATCGGCGCCAACTGGAAGCTGCTCGCGGAGAACAGCATCGACGGCTACCACGCGATCTCCACCCACGACACCTACTTCAAGTATCTCATCGCCCTCGGCACCAGCCTCAAGGGCGGCGTCCAGGGCACCGCCAGGGACCTGGGCAACGGGCACGCCGTGCTCGAGTACGCCGCTCCCTGGGGCCGGCCGATCGCCAAGTGGGAGCCCCTGTTCGGCGAGCATGCCCGGCAGGAGGTCGCCGCGCTGCGGGCCGGGCTGGTCGGCAAGTACGGGCCCGAGCGCGCCAGCCGGATGGCCGACGTCAACCGTAACCTGCTGATCTATCCCAACCTCGTGGTGAACGACATCATGGCCATCACGGTGCGGACCTTCATGCCGTCCGCGCCGGACCAGATGGACGTCACCGCGTGGGAGATGGCGCCCCGCGACGAGCTGCCCGCCCTGCGGCAGCGTCGGCTCGACAGCTTCCTCACCTTCCTCGGCCCGGCCGGCTTCGCCACCCCAGACGACCTGGAGGCACTGGAATCCTGCCAGCAGGGCTTCCGCAGCGGCGGCGTCGAGTGGAACGACATCTCCCGCGGCATGGACCGGGTCCCCCAGGCGAACGACGAGGCGCAGATGCGCGCGTTCTGGCGGCAATGGCAGCGGCAGATGGGCGACGCAGCCTACCAGGAGGTCCGATGATCAGTACCGCGCACACCGCTGCCGAGGCGCTGCCCGCGGGCGAGCCGGATGGCGGCAACGGCGAAGCCAGCCTCGATCTGGGCTCGGTGACCCGCGCCCAGATCGAGGACTTCCTCTACCAGGAGGCACGGCTCCTCGACGACTGGGATCTCGACACCTGGCTCACGCTATGGGCGGAAGACGCGACACGCTACGTGGTGCCGTGCAACGACGACCCGGACGGCGATCCAGCCCGTGACCTGGTCCTGATCGACGACGACCAGTTGCGCATGCGGCTGCGGGTGGAACGGCTCAACAGCCGCAAGGCCCACCGCGAGTACCCCCACTCCCGGACGAACCACCAGGTCAGCAACGTGGTAATGGGTACCGCCGAGGGATCAGGGTCCGACGCTGAGCTGCCGGTCACGGCGGCCTTCACGGTGTGGCGGTTCCGCAACGGGAAGACGTCCTGTTACGTGGGCCGCTATCACTACCGGTTCATAGCGGTCGGCGGCGAATTGCGTATCCGGTCAAAACGTTCGGTGCTGGACATGACCGAATTGCGCCCCGCCGGCGACCTGGCCATCATCCTGTGACCCCGACAGGCCGGACAGGGCCGCTGCAGGGGCGGTCGGCCGTGGTCACCGGGGGTGCCACCGGGATCGGCACGGGCATCGCCCGGCGGCTGCTCGACGACGGTGCCCGAGTACTGATCGCCGCCCTGACCGAAGGCGAGCTGAAACGCACGCTGGAGGAGTTCCGGGCGGCGGGTCACGACCCGGCCGGCTTCGCCGGCGACCTGTCCCGGCCAGGGCAGGCAGACATGCTGCTCGACGCCGCGATCAGCGCGTTCGGCGGGACAGACATCCTGGTGAACAACGCAGGCGGCGGGGTGATCAAGCCGACCCTCGAACACACCGAGGAAACCCTGCGGGCCACGATCGATAACAACCTGTGGACCACGATCCGGTGCACGCTGGCCGTGCTGCCGCACATGGCAGGGCGCGGTTACGGGCGGATCATCAACATCGGCGCGGAGTCCGTACGCAACGGCCTTACCGACCACGCGATCTACAACGCGGCAAAGGGCGGAGTCCACGCCATGACCAGCGCGCTGGCCCGCGAATTCGCCGGCGCCGGCATCACGGTCAACACGGTAGCGCCGTCCTACGTGCAAACCCCGGAGATCACCGCCGCGCTCGCCGCCGGCGTGCTGCCCGACCGGTTGCGCTACGTCCTGGCCCGGGCCGTCGAACTGATCCCGATGGGCCGCCCGGCAACCGTGGACGACGTGGCCGCCGCGGTCGCCTACCTGGCCAGGGAGGACGCGGGCTTCGTCACCGGCCAGGTGATGAGCGTGAACGGCGGAAGCAGCATGGGCTGAGGACGGGCCCGCAGGCCCGGCCAGAAAGGAGCTATTCCTGTGACGTTCGTGGTGACCGAACCGGACCTTCACCGGCGGGCGGCCGACCGGCTGCTGGCTGCCGCCCGGGATCGCGCGCCCTGCGCTCCGGTCCGTGACCTGATCGGTTCCGGCGACATGGCCGCCGGGTACGCCGTCCAGCAACTGCTTACGCAGGAGGCGCTGGCCAGCGGCCGCCGGATCACCGGCCGCAAGATCGGGTTGACATCCGAGGCGGTCCAGCGTCAGCTTGGCGTCGACCAGCCCGACTTCGGCACGCTGTTCGCCGACATGGCCCGCACCGAGACCAGGCCGATCGACATGGCGGCCCTGCTCCGGCCGAGGATCGAAGCCGAGGTCGCGTTCATCCTCCGGGACGGCCTGGACCGGGCCGATCTTGACCTGGACGTGGTCCGCTCGGCGGTCGGGTGTGCCGTGGCCGCCCTCGAGATCGTCGACAGCAGGATCGCCGGATGGGACATCACCCTCGTGGACACCGTCGCCGACAACGCGTCATGCGGGCTATATGTCCTGGGCTCCCGGCGCCGCCCGCTGAGCGGGCTCGACCTGCCCGCCATGACGATGACCATGACGGCCGACGGCGAAATGGTGTCCGAGGGCACCGGGGCCGCGTGCCTCGGCGACCCATCCGAGGCCCTGCTCTGGCTGGCCAGGACCGCCCGGGACTTCGGCTCGCCGCTGCGAGCAGGTGACCTGGTGCTCTCCGGCGCGCTCGGCCCGATGGTCCCGGTCGCCGCCGGGACGACCTACGTGGCGGCTCTCGACGGGCTGGGCACGGTACGGGCTTCGTTCGGAGAGGAACCGGCATGATGACGCCCGCAAAGACCCGGGTCGCGGTCATCGGGTCAGGCAACATCGGCACCGACCTCATGATCAAGGTCATCCGGCTGTCCCAGGTGCTGGAGATGGCCGCGATGGCGGGCATAGACCCGGGCTCCGACGGACTGGCGCGAGCCGCACGGCTCGGCGTCCCGACAACCGCGGCCGGTGTCCAGGGCCTGATCGCGCTGCCCGGCTTCGCCGACATCGACATCGTCTTCGACGCGACGTCGGCCAAGGCGCATAAGGCTAACGCCGCCGCGCTAGCCGGCTCCGGCATCCGGCTCATTGACCTGACGCCGGCGGCCATCGGGCCCTACGTCGTCCCGGCCGTCAACCTCGACCAGCACCTCGGCGCCTCAGACCTCAACATGGTGACCTGCGGCGGCCAGGCCACCATCCCAGTGGTCGCAGCGGTGTCACGGGTCGCCCCCGTGCGCTACGCCGAGATCGTCGCCTCCATCGCCTCGCGCTCGGCCGGTCCCGGTACCCGGGCGAACATAGACGAGTTCACGGAGACCACCGCGAAGGCCATCGAGGTGGTAGGCGGGGCCGAGCGCGGCAAGGCGATCATCATCCTGAACCCGGCCGAACCCCCGCTGATCATGCGTGACACGGTGTTTTGCCTGGTCGCCAATGCCGACCCGGGCGCTATCACCGACAGCGTCGAGCGCATGGTCAAGGAGGTCGCCGCGTACGTGCCGGGATACCGGCTCAAGCAGGAGGTCCAGATCAGCTGGATAGCCGAGGATGAGCCGCTGCACACCCTGCTGGTCCCCGGCACGCCCTGGCCGGCGCTGAAGGTCTCCGTTTTCCTGGAGGTGGAAGGCGCCGCCCACTACCTACCCTCGTACGCCGGCAACCTGGACATCATGACCTCGGCGGCGCTGCGCACCGCCGAACGGCTGGCCACCGCCGACCGGCAGGCAGGACGGCTATGAGCGAGACCACTATCTATGTCCAGGACGTCACGCTGCGGGACGGCATGCACGCCATCCGGCACCGGATCTCGCCCGAGCGGGCCAGAGATATCGCCCGGGCGCTCGACGACGCCGGCGTGGACGCGATCGAGGTGTCGCACGGCGACGGGCTGGCCGGCACCAGCCTGACCTACGGGGCCGGCAGCAACACCGACTGGGAGTGGATCTCCGCGACGGCCGAGGTGCTGAAGAACGCAGTGCTCACCACGCTGCTCATCCCCGGCATCGGGACCATCGCCGAGCTCAACCGGGCCTACGATCTCGGCGTGCGGTCGGTGCGGGTCGCCACGCACTGTACCGAGGCGGACATTGCCCCGCAGCACATCGCCCGCGCCCGCGAGCTCGGCATGGACGTGTCCGGGTTCTTGATGATGAGCCACATGGCCCCCCCGGCCGACCTCGCCAAGCAGGCCAGGATCATGGAGCAGGCCGGTGCGCACTGTGTCTACGTGACCGACTCCGGCGGTCGGCTCACCATGGACGGCGTCCGGGACCGGGTCCGCGCCTACCGGGATGTCCTGGACCCGGGCACCCAGATCGGCATTCACGCCCACGAGAACCTGTCTCTTGCCGTCGCGAACTCGGTGGTCGCCGTCGAAGAGGGCGTCACCCGGGTGGACGCCTCGCTCGCCGGGCAGGGCGCGGGCGCGGGCAACTGCCCGATCGAGCCTTTCGTCGCCGTGGCGAACCTGAAGGGCTGGAAGCACCGTTGCGACCTGTTCGCGCTCCAGGACGCGGCCGACGATCTGGTGCGCCCGCTGCAGGACAGGCCGGTGCGGGTAGACCGGGAGACGCTCACCCTCGGCTACGCCGGGGTGTACTCCAGCTTCCTGCGTCACGCCGAACGCGCGGCACGCGAGCACCGGCTCGATGTCCGGGACATCTTGGTTGAGGCAGGCCGCCGCCGCCTAGTAGGCGCGCAGGAAGACATGATCGCGGACATCGCGCTTGACCTGGCCGCCACCGGGAACCGGCCATGAACGCCGACGTCGGCCTACAAGGAGGCTGCCCGTGGTTGTGCGGATGACCGTCGGACTGCTGCTGACCGTCGTCGCGTTCGCGATCGCCGGGCGCCGGGGGTGGTGGCTTAAGCGTCTGGCGTTCAGCGGGCAGCCCGCACCGGAGCGGGTCGCCACGGTGCGCGCGCACCCTGGCACCGACGTCGGGGTGGAGACGAGCGAGGTGCTGGGCCAGCGCAAGCTGCTGAAGTGGACCGTGCCAGGGACGGCGCACTTCCTGACCTTCTGGGGCTTCACGATCTTGCTGCTGACGATCATCGAGTCCTACGGCGACCTGTTCGACCGGGATTTCTCCCTTCCCTGGGTCGGGCACTGGGCGTTCGTCGGGTTCCTCGAGGACCTGGTGGCCGTCGGGGTCCTGGCCGGGATCATCACGTTCGCGGTGATCCGGCTGCGCAACAACCCGCACCGCAAGGGCCGCGCCTCCCGGTTCTACGGCTCGCACACCGGGGCGGCGTGGCTGGTGCTCGGCATGATCTTCCTCGTCGTGGTAACGCTGCTGTTGTACCGCGGCGCGCAGATCAACACCGGGGTGTTCCCCTACCCGCACGGCGCGTTCGCGTCCCAGATCGTCGGGCACTGGCTGGCGCCGCTGGGGTACGGGGTCAACGCCGTGCTGGAGGAGGTATTCCTGCTGGCCCAGGTCGGCGTGGTCATGGCGTTCCTGGTCATCGTGGCCTATTCCAAGCACCTGCACATCTTCCTGGCTCCGGTGAACGTGCTGTTCGGCCGCAAGCCGAACGCCCTCGGCGCCCTCGAGCCGATGCGCAGCAACGGCCAGGTGCTCGACTTCGAGGAGGCCGACCCGGACACCGACGTGTTCGGCCTGGGCAAGATCGAGGACTTCACCTGGAAGGGCCTGCTGGACATGGGCACCTGCACCGAGTGCGGGCGGTGCCAGTCGCAGTGCCCGGCCTGGGCCACCGGCAAGCCGCTGTCGCCCAAGCAGGTCATCCTGGACCTGCGCGACCACGCCTTCGCTAAGGCCCCGTACCTGCTGGCTAAAACCGACGAGGACCGCGACAAGCTCCCCGACGCGGTCAAGGCCGAGGCCGAGCGCCCGCTGGTCGCGGCTAAGGATAAGGGCGGCGTCATCGACCCCGACGTGATCTGGTCGTGTACGAACTGCGGCGCGTGCGTCGAGGAGTGCCCGGTGGACATCGAGCACATCGACCACATCGACGGGATGCGCCGCTACCAGGTGCTGATCGAGTCAGCCTTTCCCGTGGAGGCCGCGGGCATGCTGAAGAACCTGGAGAACAAGGGCGACCCGTGGGGCATGGGCCAGGCCCGCCGGGCCGAGTGGATCGGCGAGCTCGACTTCGAGGTGCCCGTCGCCGAGGGCAAGCTCGACCCGGATGTGGAGTACCTGTTCTGGGTCGGCTGCGCGGGCGCGCTGGAGGACCGGGCCAAGCGCACCACCAAGGCCATCGCCACCCTGCTGCACACCGCGGGTGTCAAGTTCGCCGTCCTGGGCCCGGCCGAGACCTGCACCGGCGACCCGGCCCGCCGCATCGGCAACGAGTTCGTCTACCAGATGCTGGCCGCCCAGAACGTCGAGACCCTGAATGAGGCCGCCCCCAAGACGATCGTCGCGAGCTGCCCGCACTGCTTCAACACCATCGCCCGCGAGTACCCGCAGCTCGGCGGTAAGTACGAGGTCATCCACCACACCCAGCTGCTGGCCCGCCTCCTCGAGCAGGGCAGGCTCGCCCCGGCCGGGCGGATCGAGGAGAAGCTGACCTACCACGACCCGTGTTTCCTGGGCCGGCACAACCGTGTGTTCACCCCGCCCCGGCAGATCCTGCAGGCCGTGCCCGGCATCGCGGCCGAGGAGATGCACCGGTGCAAGGAACGCGGTTTCTGCTGCGGGGCGGGCGGGGCCCGGATGTGGATGGAGGAGCGCATCGGCAAGCGCATCAACATCGAGCGGATCGAGGAGGCGCTGGCCCTGGACCCGGACACCATCTCCACGTCCTGCCCGTACTGCCTGGTCATGCTCGGCGACGCGGTGGCCGCCAAGAAGGCCAACGGCCAGGCCAAGGACACCCTGGAGGTCGTCGACGTCGCCCAGTTGCTCGCCAGGTCAGTTAGCACCACCGCTAACGATGGAAGCTCGGCTGCCGCAGATGAGACTGCGACCGCCACTAATGAGGCGGGGCGGTAGCGAGCGGCTTCGCAACAAGGGAAACGACCAGATGGTAACCAGCATCGCAGTCATACCGATTCATTGATGCCGAGGAGTAATCAGTGACCATTGCGGAGAGCAGGCTGACAGCCGCTGAGGCGGCCGAACCTGTCGACGGCGGCAAAACTGTCGGGATCCCATCGCTCTGGAACCCAGTCAGCGGAATGTCCGCGGCCTTGCGCCAGGGCACGACCGTGGCCCAGGAAGCCAGCCGGCTGGGCGTGGAACTTACCCGCATTGCGTGGGGCCTATCCGACGTGGCTCCGGCCAAGGGTGACCGGCGTTTCACCGACCCGGCATGGGCGTCGAACCCGGTGTTCCGGATGATCCAGCAAAGTTATCTTGCCTCCGCGCAGGCGCTGGACCGGATCGTCGCCCAGCTGGGCGACGGCGCCAGTGGCACCATCGCAGAGCGGGCGCAGTTCACGGCGAACATCGTGGCCAGCGCCGCCGCGCCGACGAACTTCCTGGTGACCAATCCGGCCGCGATCAAGCACGCGTTCGACACCGGCGGCCTGAGCCTGGTCCGCGGAGCCCGCAACTTCGTCCGCGACGTGCGCCGTAACGGCGCGATGCCGTCGATGATCGAGCCCGGCGCCTTCGAGGTGGGCCGGGACCTGGCGGTGACCCCCGGCGCCGTTGTGGCCCGGGACGCCGTCGCGGAGGTCCTGCAGTACGCCCCGGCTACAGACAGGGTGTTCACCCGCCCGGTCCTGGTCGTCCCGCCGCCCATCGGGCGGTTCTACTTCCTGGATCTGCGGCCCGGGCGCAGCTTCGTTGAATATGCCGTCGGCCGCGGCCTGCAGACGTTCATGGTCAGCTGGCGGAACCCCACGGCCAAGCAGGGCCGCTGGGACCTGGATACCTACGCCCGGACGGTCTCATCGGCAATTGACACCGTGCGGGAGGTCACCGGCAGCCCAGATGTCAACCTGATCGGGTTCTGCGCCGGCGGCATCATCGCCACCGCCCTGCTCAGCCACTTGGCTGCCACGGGAGATGACCGCGTGCACAGCGTTTCCTACGCGGTGACCCTGCTGGATTTCGGGCTGCGCGCCCCGATCACCGCGTTCTCCGGGCGGGGCCTGATCGCGTTCGCCGGTTACCGGTCCCGGCGAAAAGGCATCATCACCAGCCGGCAGATGGGTAGCGCGTTCACCTGGCTGCGCCCCGATGACCTGGTGTTCAACTACTGGGTGAACAACTACCTGATGGGCGAGCCGCCGCCGGCCTTCGACATCTTGGCCTGGAACGCCGACGGCACCAACCTCTCCGGCGCGCTGCATGGCCAGTTCCTGGACATCTTCCGGGACAACCTGCTCACCCGGCCCGGAGCCCTCAGCGTGCTGGGCACGCCGCTGGACCTGAAGAGCATTACAGTGCCCGCCTTCGTCACCGGAGCGGTCACCGATCACCTGACCCCGTGGAAGGGCTGCTACCAGACCACACAGCTGCTCGGCGGCCCGTCCACCTTCGTGCTCAGCTACTCCGGGCACATCGCCAGCCTGGTCAACCCGCCCGGCAACCCCAAGGCACACTACTGGACCGGCAGCACACCCGGCGCCGACCCCGGGCAGTGGCTGGCCGGCGCTGACAGGCAGCAGGGCAGCTGGTGGGAGGCATGGGCTGACTGGGCAACCGCGCGGGCCGGCGAACGGCAGCCTCCGCCTGTAAACCTTGGCAGCGCGCGTCACCCGGTACTGTGCCCAGCGCCCGGGCTCTACGTGCGAGACATGGTGCCCACGTGATCATCTTTGTCCGCGCGGATCACCCGGAGGTGGGTTGACGATGGCTGCGACGGCCATGCCTGCCATGCCGTTGGCTGGCCAGGCCGCAGGCGGGGACATCGAGGCCCTCTGGAAGGAGGCGACCAGCCGCCGCCTGCGGTTAAGCCGTGGCAGGGGTGCCCGGCGAGTATGGGAGCTGCGATGATTCGCGTGCATCGGCGATTCTCGCTCGCGCCCAGCGGCGGGATGTGCGTCCGAACATCTGAGCCAGCCGGCGTTCCGACAGCGGATTGCCGGCCTGCACGCTGAGCCGGTACGCGGCCACCGCCGCGTCGTCGACGGCGCTGGCTTCAGGTCCCTCACCGTCACGCTGCTGATTGGTAGGCATAGTCGGCAGCAGGGCGGCCTGGCCTGCGGGCCGCCGCGCCGAGTCTGACACTTGGCGCCCGCTTCCGCCGGGGTGATCGCCGTCAACGGCCGGAACCGGGTGGGAACGAACCGCGGCACGGCATGTCGCCCGATCGGAGAGGTGCTCTGCCGGCCGCCTGCGTTCTACCGCTCCGGACATCCGGATCAGCCAGACCAGGAGCTCATAGGAGCCCACGAGACTGGCCGCCGGCCAGGCCGCGACCACCGCTCCGACGGGACCGTGTGACCAGCCCTGGGCCATGTTCGCCGTGAGGGTGGCCGCGATTCCTAGCCCGAGCAGCCACCGGGCGAGGGAGGGTACCGGCACCCGGTGCCGTGCCGCGTACAGCACCACCATCGAGCTGGCGTAGACGAGGCCGTCGATGGTGGCGGGCTCTAGCCGGGCGGTGATCCCGGTCTCGCCGTGTGCCCGGACGACAGCATAAGCATGCCAGTAGGAGATATACGCCGCGATACTCGCAATGGCGAACACGGCCGCCGCGGTGGACAGGCGGATGGCGCGGTCGGTGCCGCTCGTCGGGGGTGAGAGCGGGTCATCGTCGGCCAATGGGCAGCCGTCGGCATTGAACCCGCCGCAGACCGCTTCGGCAAGCTCATCCTGCTCGTAGGCAGTGCGTATCGAACGGAGGTCCGGCTGGGCGAAACCGGGGTGGGGCATGGACTCCTCCTCCATGACGGTTGGGAGGAATTTGGGAGGTCGCATCTGGCGCGAACTGCCCTGAACCGGTCCCAACCGGGCTGAAGTAGAGCCTCTGATCTGGCCTTTCACAGAAAGCCCTGGCTGGAGCGCCGATCGGAACCCTATGGTAAGGAGAAGGTCTACGGTTCGATTCCGTAACGGGGCTCCAGTTCAGAGCCATAATTCGAACCAGCATGATGTCCAGGTGGGGACTAGCGGTCTTCCGCGTTGGAAGATATCCACGGTCCTGGGCGGTGATCAAGGCTCGCGCCACGCGGCGTCGCGGCTTGAGTGGCTCTGCGGTCACTGCGTCCCGCACCAGGCGCCAGGTCTGGTGGCCTATGACGATCTCGCCCGGGCCTGCTGCCTGTTCCAGCCGCGCAGCCGGGTTGACCGCGTCGCCGGTCGCCAGGCGTTCCTCCGTGCCAACCACGACGTGCCCGGTGTTCACGCCGATGCGGACGCTCACGGTCGTGCCGAACTCGCCTCGAGTTGGGTGTGGAGCCGCGAGAGCTCCTCGCCCAGCCCGGCAGCCGCGCGTACCGCCCGTAGCGCGTCGTCCTCGTGCAGCACCGGGACACCGAAGACGGCCATCACCGCATCGCCGAGGAATTTCTCCGCCGTCCCGCCATGATGCCCGGTCACGCGCCGGGCAGTGTCGAAGTACCGCCGCATGACCTGCCGGAAGCTTTCCGGATCGAGGCGTTCCCCCGCGCAGTCGACCCGGCGACATCGCAGACCTGCACCGTGACCGTCGTGCGCCGCACGCGGAGCTCCGGCGCAGATTCCACGACAACGCCGCACCCGTTGCAGAAGCGGGCATCCAGCGGGTTCTCCCGCCCGCAGCCCGTGCACGCCCTCATACGAGCAAGGCTGGATCCGGGTCATCCGACATGCCAGCGAACGGCCCCCGCGCGCATCCCGCACCGCAACAGCTCCGAACAGCGGGCCAAAGGATGCCGTGGGCCGCGATGCCGCCCGCGGGCGGCCAGCGCGCATGCTCGGCTGTGACCCATCCGGCAGCCCTACGCCGGTTCGGCAGCTAGGTGTCGGCACACCGACAAGTGCAGTGTCGATCAGGTGACTGACAACACCCCCGCGGTTGACCAAGCTGACGGCACCTGGTCTTCCGCGGGCCAGGGGTGAAGCAACGATCCCGAGGAGGTCGCCATGAACCCCATCCGTCACATCCGCCGTTTCGCCGCCGTCCTGGCCGGCCTGGCTGCCGCCGTTCTGCTGGCCCGGCCCGCGTTCGCCAGCGTGAGGCCGGATCCCGCCGACGCTTACCCGGGACACATCAGGCCGGCCGTTGTCCCGGCGCAGGTCCAGTACCGCACCATCGTGGCGGGCGGGATGCCCGGCTGGCAGATCGCGCTGATCGTTGTCGGGGCCGCCCTGCTGACCGCCGCCCTGGCGGTGCTCGCCGGCCGCGCTCTGGCCGCCCGCCGCCGGGCCGCCACCATGCCCGCTTGACCCCTTGCGCGCAGGCCACGCGGCGCCGCTGGTCCTGGCCGGGCGCCACCGCGGGCCGGCGCCCGATGCGCCGGTCCCGCGCACCCGAAGGGAACGACCCCGATCCGCGAGGACCCGGTGGTCAACGGCCCGGTGACCCGTGCCGCAAACGACCAGGAGCAGGCCCGGGGCGCGCTCGCCGAGCGGTACCCCCCAGCTGATCTGGCCCATCTCCGCATCGCCGGCTCAGCGGCGCCGGCGCCGGCCATGCCGGCCAGCGCGCCTGGCTGCAGCTCGCGGACCAGGCGGACAAGGTCCGGGATCCGGCCGCCCTACCCGGATGGCCGGCCACCACGACCCGGCGAGAATGCGCACAGACAATGGACGAGGGCGGCCTGGTTATCCAGCCCAAGCGCGGTGACGCATGACCATACGGCCTCGGCGACCGTCCCCAGGAGGGAAGCCGGGGGAGCGGAATCCAGCCAACGGCGCGAAGAGCTCCTGATAACCGCCCGCGTCCCCGCCCATCTGGCTGGCTTTGCAGTCCAGCAGGGACCCGCGGCCGAGTCCGCGGACCACTATCCGACTCTGCCGCCGATCGGGCGAGGCCCATCGACCGCGTGTTTCCGCGGAAACCGTCCGCCGATGCGGTCGAGAGCCGACGTTCCAGAAACAAGTTTGACGTGGAAGAAGAGGCCTGCTTCCCGGCTGAGCCCGGCGCAATTGTCGAAGCTATACGCGATTATCACCGGGAGTGACCCGCGGCAGCTGGAGTTCGACTTCGGGCTGTGGACGAGGAAGATTATCCGCGAGCTGATCCGGCGCGAATTCGGTGTCAAGTTCTCGGAGGTTCAGGTCGGCAGGCTGCTCAAGCGGATGGGGCTGTCGCCGCAGCGACCGCTGTACCGCGCTTGCCAGCAGGATCCGGAACGCGTAGAGGAATGGAAGAAATCCGCTCACCCGAAGATCCGCAAGCTGGCAGCCGAGGAGGGCGCCAGCGTCTTCTTCGCAGATGAGGCCAGCATACGGACCGATCACCACGCCGGGACCACGTGGGCGCCCGTCGGGCAGGCCCCGGTCGTCATCACGGCCGGGGAGCGGAAGTCGGTGAACATGATATCGGCAATTTCCCCGCGCGGTGAGCTTCGTTTCCGGGTTCAGGAAGGAAAGATGAACGCGGAGAAGTTCATCGATTTCCTGAAGGCGCTGCTGGATAGTGTTCCCGGAAAGATCTTCCTCATCGTGGACGGCCACCCGGTGCACAAGGCTAAGAGGGTCAGCGAGTTCGTGAAGGAAAAGGCTGACGGGCGCCTGAGTATATTCTTCCTGCCGCCGTACTCACCAGAGCTTAATCCCGATGAATGGGTCTGGAACAACGTGAAGAATGACCGGATCAGCCGCGGTGTCATCATTGAGCGCGAACGACCTGAAGGCGAAGGCCATCGGCGCGCTTCGCCGTCTCCAGAAACTCCCCGGCATCGTACGCGGATTCCTCCGGGATCCAAAGCTCGCTTACATACTGGAATCACGCAAACGAACGGTACGCGAAGTCTACAAACTCAATTCTTCGTTAGTAACTTTGTCGATGGCGCTTGAATCTTGAAGCGTTCTGGCTAGCGAGCACTGAGTCGTCTAAACCGGCCCAATAAGTGCAGCACCCTAACGCGCTGAAAGACATCAGCGAAACAATCACGGATTACGCCAGTAACCACTATGGCCGTCTGCTGTTGACTGAGTCCGACTCTGCCGATGTCCGGAAATCATAGGCCGGGTGACTGCTGTCCTGCCATCGTGCCCGACCAGGCGCCGCTTGTGCCTCCAGGGGCTTACGCAGGCCATTTGACCCTGTTACGCTCAGGCAACCGGGTCTTTCTTGCCTTAGGGGTGGAGAGGGGTGGGGAGATGGCCGCGGTCCCACTTTCGGATGCGATCGCCGACCTGCGCGAGCAACTGCAGAAAGCCATCGCTGCTGGCGGGGACGAGGAGCTGCGTTTCGAGCTTGGCTCTGTTGTCCTGGAACTCGAGATGACGCTCAATACGTCCGCTGGCGGGAATGTGAAGGCGAGCCTGTGGAGCGTAGTGACAGTAGGTGGTTCGGCTGATCGCGCTCGAGGGTCAGCGCACCGGCTCACGCTTAATCTGATACCGCGCCTGGCCAGTACTCCACGGAGGAGAGTCTTGGTCGGGGACGATACTGACGAGTTGCCGCCGCGCCATCCAGTCGAAGATGATGAAGATGACTGAGCCAGAGCGCAGCGATGAAACCTGAACTGCGGCGAATGGGTGCTCATCGCCTGGTCGACATCTACGCGAAGGCCGCGGGGTCGGGACGCTACGGCTCGGGCTACGCGGTCGGGGATGATCTGGTCCTGACTGCTGCGCACGTTGTCCGAGACGCGCCTAGCTACCGGGTCAGAACCCTGGACTACGAAGAGTTCGACGCTGAGCTTGTGTGGTCAGATCCCCACGGCCGCCTCGACGCGGCGCTGCTGCGGGTAGCGGGTGCACCCTGGGGGAACGAACCCGACCGGGATTCGCTGCGCTGGGGAAAGGTCGCTGAGAACGGAGTGAAGTGCTGGGCTCTGGGCTTCCCAAGGGCCCAGGAGGATGCCGCGCGGCGGCGTGACGTGGATACGATGCACGGCTCTGTCGACCTGACCTCTGCCTTCCGGTCAAAGCGTTATGACGTTGATGTCACAGCGCCGAGGCTGCTGGGCGCCGAGGAGGGGCGGTCGTGGTGGCAGGGCATCTCCGGTGCGGCGTTGTTCGGGCCCGGCAGGGAACTGCTCGGCGTGCTTGTCGCTGACCTCAGCGCGTACGGTGGATCCCGCCTGGAAGCCGTTCGCGCGGAGCGCTTGCTGCGTGACGAGGAATTCAGCCGACTGGTGGGTGCGGGATCCGGCGACGTAGAGGAGGTTTGGGACCGCGGCGAGGTAGCCGAGCTTGATGGGCCGGATTTTCTGCTGCCCTCGTATAAGCACCTGCCCCAAGGTGCCAGCGATGCTCAGCAGCTGCTGGCCGAGTACGCCGTGGTGCCATTTATCGGGCGTGAGGCCGAGCTCCGGTCGTTGCGCGACTGGACCACCCGCCCGGACCGGTTCGGGGTGGCGGTGGTAAGCGGTGATCAGGGCGCGGGGAAGACCAGGCTCGGTGCCGAGCTATGTAAGGAATATGCCGGTGTCGGCTGGTCTGCCGGGTTCATGGGCGTGGAGGCTGTGAACTCGATCCTGACGAAGAGTGAGCATGTCGAACTCGTCTGGCCGACGCTGCTCGTGATTGACGAGCCCGACCGCTTGACCGACCAGGTGATCCAGCTGATCGACCGGCTCAGCAGGCGCAGGCGGGGTGCGAGACTGCGGCTGCTCTTGTTGTCCCGCACTCCGACGGGAACCGACGACGCCGCGCTCGTCCCTGACGATGTCAGCTGGTGGCGCAGGCTGAACCGTGCCACAGAGGGTCTGGTGGCGGGCAGCACATCGGTCCCGATCAGGCTCGGTGACGGGCGGCTCACCAAATCCGAACAGCGGCGGCACGTGGACGAGGCGCTGGCGAGGTTTAGTCCCGGCGCGAGCCTGGCGCAGCCGCTGGATCTAGATGACCGGAACCCGCTAGGACTCCACCTCGCGGTTCTCAACGCGGTGCGCGGCGATCGTCGCCCGCACGGAGACTCGCCTGAGAAGCTCTTGCTGAGCCGTGAAATTACCCGGTGGATGCGGCTGCTGGCGGAATATGGTCTTGCCGACCACTTGGGGGAAAACGGTGCCCATCAGGCTGTGGCACTGGTGACGATGACGGCGCCGGATCAGGCCGAAGCGGTCGAGCTGCTCACGGCTGTTCCGGCGCTCGGCGCGGGCGATGCCTCGCGTGAACGACGTTTCAGGATGTCCGAATGGCTGGCGGAGTCCTATCCTGGCGGGCCGCGGCTGGGCATGCCGTCGCACAGCATGGTGGTCGAGCAACTGCTTGAGGACACCCCGGGCCTCGAAAAGCTGGTGGTCTCGATTCACGACCATCCTGCCAGGACCACCAGGCATCTGGCCGCCCTGCTCGAGACCGTACGGCTGGCGGCG